>Ga0101944_10000059_pt1:187500-371635 | contig 371635 bp, 300 predicted proteins | sample DewCreD2012metaG_FD_75245 | JGI IMG/M metagenome (GOLD analysis project Ga0101944, IMG submission 75245) | Hot spring sediment bacterial and archeal communities from British Columbia, Canada, to study Microbial Dark Matter (Phase II) - Dewar... ... | reverse complement strand
AGTATTATTGCTACACCACCGACCAGATTGCCTCTACCCGCATTGTGACCGATGATGTGGGGAACATTGTCTATGCCGCGGCCCATGACCCCTATGGTGGAGTGCAGCAGACCTGGGTTAACACCTTCAATCCTGAACTTAAGTTCTCAGGTAAGGAGCAGGATGCTGAATCCGCCCTTTACTACTTCGGTGCCCGCTACTACGACCCCACCCTCTACCGCTTCCTTAGCCCCGACCCGGTAATCCCTACAGACCGCGCCCTCTACAACCCCCAGCGCTGGAATCTGTATGGCTATTGCCTGGGCAACCCACAAAATTTTATAGATTTATCAGGCCAATATGTCGTTGAGATTACAATTGTTCGAACAGGACTTATTCAAGGAGGGATAACTGGGACTTTTACGGTTCAGACCCCATACGGATGTCTTTCTGGATATACTTTAGAGCCAGCATTTTTAGGAACGGCGGAGGCGATGACTGCAGGAAGCGGGAGTGCAATAATGGCAGGTGAATATTCAGGGCTAATATTAAGAAGTGTGCGGGCTAGAAATGGTAGAATTATTGATACAATTTCTCTTTATGGAGACAACCTGGGAACACGCACCAACATTTGGATACATGATGGGATTTATCCCTCGCATACTTCAGGATGTATCCTGGTAGGATTTAGCCAGGACAGACAGTCTGGCTATCTTTATAGTGGAGCCCGACAGGCAATTATTGATTTAATTGATGCTGCAACCGCAACAGCAATGGTGAATCAAATATTTGAAGTTTTGCTTGGCTTTGAAGAACTGCCCTCTATAGCGGATTTTCCTGAAATAACTGTTAGAATAAGTTGGGATTCTAATTTTTTAATAAATCTTGTTACCTCAATATCTCTTGCCATTATGGCGGCAATATGATTAATGGAGGAATAAAAGTGAAAGGGAATAAGTTAGTAAAATGGTCAAGCCTTTATCTGGTTGTTTTTTATTCTATTGTAGGATCATACCTCATAGGCCAGGAAGTACAGACAACAGAATCCGTAGAAGTCATTAATTGGGATAGAATTTTAAGACATTTTAATGCCTATGTAGATAATCCAAGCAAAGAAAATGCTTTGGAATTATTAAAGTCTATCCCACCAGATCGAGTATATCGAGAGGTTGGAGATGGCAGAAAAGCGGACCGCATTATCTTCGGTGATGATTATGTTATTTTATATGAAGAAGCAGTAGCCGGAGATAGAGTTGCAGTAGAAATACTATTTAGGTTTTTAAATATTACTGACGGAGGCCGACTTGAAATGGTGATGAGTGATCTGGGATTAATAATTAGGCTCTGGCCACGCTTATTTTTAGAAGTTCTTTCTAAATATAAAGATATTTCATATGTTAAAAGATTTGGCTGGCCTGTATCTTTTATAGGTATGGGTCATAATATGCATCCAGTGGCTGAGATTCATATTCTCAAGAAACGCATAGAGGCCTTGTCATCTGTTGATTGTGCAGAATATAATGAGCTAAAACAAGCCTGTATCAAGACAATTGAAGAAAGAATTAAGCAAATAGAGTCATCCACCAATCTGAAGAAATGAGAACATAAAAACAGCTTTAGAAATATGACCACGTCCTTCTTGGGGATAATAAAATTGGCTGAGATAAAATCTAATTACAGAATTAATAATTTTTATTTTGAATAGTGGCAACCATAATTTAATTAAGAAAAAAACTTATGTAATTAAAGAATATACTTTTGACGGGCGGTTGCTGGCTGAGTATGATGGGTATGGGGTATGTTTAAGGGAATACATATACATAGGGGCGAAGATGGTGGCTGAGTATCAGCCTCAGACGGGAAAGTATTATTACTACACCACAGACCAGATTGGCTCGACCCGCATTGTTACCGATGATATGGGGAACATTGTCTACGCCGCTGCCCATGACCCCTATGGCGGAGTGCAGCAGACCTGGGTTAATATCTTCAGTCCCAAGCTAAAGTTTTCGGGTAAGAAGCAGGATGCAAATTGGCATGCTCAATGTCAAATTAAAGTGTTTAATATTTACTCGTTTTGACTGAAGCTTTAAGAAAAAAGTCGGCAAAAATCGGGTGACACTTAAAGGTGCTCCTTTTTGTTTCGTTGATATTCGATTTTAACCTTCAGAAAATTTCACTGACAATATTGATAAATTAGCATAGTATGTCGACAAAGAGTCGACATACTATGTATTAACTGGGCTTTTTGACCTGAGAAATTGCACCCGAATTGAGATATTAACTACCTGATCTAAATTGCCACCAGAGCACAAAAAATCTGGAATTCTCAGAAAAAGTAGTAGGCGGCAAGAAGCAGGCGCAGGTTGGTCACTGTGCGCTCGGGGCTGACGCGGGCTCTTAGATCCCTGGGACCATAGGCCGCAGAAGTCAGTTCAATTTCCTGAGCCAGGCGGACTTTGCCGGCGTTATAGATAAGGCGCGGAGCAAGCCGGAATAGGTGGTCAATTGAATCACCGCGGCTCCAGACCGGGCCAATAATTTCTTTTCTGGCTCCATAATTTTTACTGTAGCCAGCAAAGAGCCCGGCCTGCCACTGGCTGCCGTTGGTCTGTAACTCAACCCAGGCTGAGCCGGTGTTGATTGGAGCATACTGCCACCTGAGGGCTGGCAGGTCTCCGATGTCGCTAACCCCGTAGCCACCGAGCATGGTCAGATGGTGAAGATTCCCGCCGTAGACGGCCTGGGCTTTTATGGTTAAGGCACTGGTCTTAAGACGACCAAAAACATAACCGGCGGCCGAAGTCACAGATTCGTTGGCCTGATAGCCGGTTGAGGTAGCCAGCCTGGGAACAATTTTCAGCAGGTTTGCACCGGCTCCGGCCAGGAAACTTTTGCCTGAATAGGCAGCCTTAAAATCCAGTTCCGGAAAGGCGGCGTTGCGAAAGTAAACCGTGCTCACCCCATCCGGCCCGGTAGAAGCAAAATCGCGCTGGGCCAGGGCGGTTAGAGAAAGCGAAACTTTCTTTTCTGTCCAGGTGAAGCGTATCTGGGGGGCCCGGGAAAATGGCTCAAATGGAGCGCCGGTGTTGAAGGAAACCACTTCCGGGAAGCTCTCGGTGATGAACATCGGGTGCCAGAACTGTCCGACCATCAGCTCGGCTTTCTGCCAGTTGAGCTTCAGGTAAGCATGCCGCAGGCGGAAGCCGTTTATGTCCGGGTCAGAATGGCCGAAAAATTCACCCTCAATATAACCCGTGGGTCTGGCGCCCAGAGCCTTCGGTCCCGTAATTTTAAGGGCTAACCTGGTCTGGATGGAAAGGATATGAAAAGTATCCCTGGCGTTAAGGTCACGGCCCTCGGGGTCGAGCAATTGGTCTTTGGGGTAGAGCAGAAAATGTCCCTCGCGGATGCTCACTGTCTGCCTGGTATCATAAAAAACGTCAGTCTTGATGAAGCCAATGAAATTCAGGCTGATTTTTTCATCCTCTTTACCCTGGTTACTCTGGGCTGGCAGGCTGTGAGCGGCAACCAGAAGAACGTATCCCCAGCCAACCAGAATGGCTGCCAATCTTAATGACCTGGCAATTATTTTACTCACCATAATGTTTGTATTTATAGCAAATTGCGAGCGGTTAGTCTATTCACCGCAGCCGACAAGACAGAGAAGTAAAAGGCAAATTTGTTGCACTGGTATTACCCCACCCGTTCCTTAAAAAATCTCTTTTGTCAGGTCCAAAACCACAGGCTTTTAAAAATCATCATTCTCGATGGGCGTATCAGCAAGCCAGGAAGTATTCCTCAATTCTGACGGCATTTTTAATCTTTTCTAAATCCAGGGCATATGACTTCAATTTACTTTTCCTTATTTTTAATTAACATTCTCTGTGTATACCTGACCTGTCCTTTTGGGAATTAAAGCAGGCCATTGAGCTCTGTGATGATTGGTATTAATACCTGGAGAGTTGATGTGGCTTCTGAAACAGCATGGTCTGATAGAAGGCTCTGCGTTCTTTAGAGCATCTTCTGGATTTCCACCAGCGTGGACTGCGGGTCCTGACGAATTTCAAAATCCCGTTTCTTAAAAACGGCAATCATCCGCGGATTGTCAGTGGTGGTGTAGGCGATGATTTTTTTCACACCCCAGGCCCGGGCAATTTCTGTGCAGTAATCGGTGAGCAGTCCGCCCAGCCCTTTGTTCTGCCAGTCGTCCTGCACCAGCACCGCATACTCGGCCACGGTCCTGGTCGGGTCAGCGGTCAAACGTCCGATGCCCAGAATCCGGCGTTTGTTTCCATCCTGAAGCTCGGCCACGATGGCCATTTCGCGGTCATAATCAATGTAACAGTACCTTGAAGCCACCTCATGCGACTGCCAGAAGAAGAAATAGCGGAAGCGGGAGTAAATGGTTTCTTTCGAGCAGCTGCCCAGAAGTTCAAACCACAGGGGTTCATCTTCGGGCCGGATGGGACGGAGCGTAATTTCTGTACCATCGCGCATTCTGGTTTTTCTGATGAACTCCTCTGGGTAAGGCCTCAGCACCAGGTGCTCATAACTTTTAACTTTTTCTGGAGAAACACTCAGGTCTACTACAATTCTGGCATCAAGAGCAATAACCTCTTCCGGGCTGACCAGAAGAGGATTAATGTCAATTTCTTTAATTTCCGGGTAATCGGCCACCAGGTAGGAAAAGCGGATAATGATTTCAATCAACCTGTCAATGTTGACCGGCGGTTTCCCGCGGTAGCCTTTAAGCAGCGGCCAGCTCTTAAGTTGCTCCAGGGCTCTACGGGCCAGGCGCTCGTTGAGTGGTGGAAAGCAGATGGACCGGTCTTTGAGCACTTCGGCCGCGGTTCCGCCCAGGCCCACCATAATTACTGCTCCGAAAGTGGAATCCTTCTTACTGCCGATGATCATCTCCAGGGCATCGCGGGCTTTGACCATTTTCTGAACGGCCACACCTTCTATCCGGGCTTCCGGAGCCCTTTCTTTGACGGTTTGCATCATCCGGTCGAAGGCGGCTTCCACCATGTGGTCGTCCTCAAGATCCAGAACAACGCCGCCGACGTCAGTCTTGTGGGTTATGTCGGGCGAGTGAATCTTGAGTACTACCGGGTAACCTATTTCCCGGCTGAGCTTAACTGCCTCTTCTTTAGTACGGGCCAGGCGGGGCAGGGTGCTCTGAATTCCGTAGGTGGCGAGGATTTTCTTGGAGGTCTCTTCGCTCAGGAACTCAGGTCCGGATGTCAGCCAGGGCAGAATCTGTTGCCTTATTTTCTCTCTTTCCACCGGAAATTCCACCGAAATTTCCCGCGGCGTTTCATACAGGTTTTCCAGGTTTCGGGCGTAGTTTACCAGTATCATAAAAGCCCTAACTGCCTGTTCCGGAGTGGAGTAGGTGGGAAGGCCGGCTTCGTTGAGCAGCCGGATGGCTTCTCTCATGCTGGGACCTCCGAGGAAGGCAGCCAGGACAGGCTTTTTGGACTCGTTGGCTATAGGTATGAGTTCCTTGGCTATGCCTGGCGGGTTGGTCATGGCCTGGGGGGTTATTATCAGCAGCACTGCATCAACTCCCTCATCCTGAAGAACAGCACTGACTGCCTTGGCTACGGTCTTGGATTTAGCGTCACCCAGGACATCCACCGGGTTGCGATGTGACCAGGCCGGAGGCAGGTTCTGGTTGAGGAATTCTATGGTTTGCGGGCTGAGCTGGGCCAGCTCGCCCCCGTTTTCGATTAAAGCGTCGGAAGCCATCACCCCGGGACCACCGGCATTAGTGACGATGGCCAGCCGCGGGCCCTTCGGTATTTTGTGGCGGCCGATGAGCTCGGCCACATCAAACATCTCGCCGACTTCAAACACCCTGGCCATTCCGGTTCGCTGGAAGGCGGCCTCATAGATGGCGTCCTCGGAGGCCAGGGCTCCGGTGTGGGAAGAGGCAGCTTCGGCCGACTCCGGAAAGCGCCCGGCCTTGTAGGCGATAATCGGCTTGGTTCGGGCGTAGGCCCGAGCGGCCGACATAAACCGCCTGGGGTTGGAGATGGATTCTATGTACATCAGGATGGATTTAGTGTTTTCGTCCTCGCCGAAATAATCAATCAGGTCGCCGAAATCTATGTCCAGGGCGTTGCCTATGGAGACAAAATAGGAAAAGCCGATTTTCTCTTCCAGCGACCAGTCAAGAATTGATGTGCACAGAGCTCCTGACTGGGAAATAAAAGCGATGTGCCCGTTAAGCGGCATGCTGGCGGCAAAGCTGGCGTTGAGGTTCAGTCCCGGCGAGATAACTCCCAGACAGTTCGGCCCCAGAATACGCATCCCAGGGTATTTTCGTTTTTCAGCCAGAATCTGCTCTTCCAGAGCCCGGCCCTCGGGCCCGATTTCCCGGAAGCCGGCCGAAATGATGATAATACCCATAATTCCAGCCTGGCCGCATTCAGCTACTATTCTCGGAACCTGCGGGGCCGGGGTGCAGATGACTGCCAGGTCTGGAGTTCGAGGCAGGTTTTTCACGCCGGTAAAACAGGGGATGCCCATCACTGCTTCTACGGCCGGGTTAACCGGATAGACTACTCCGCGGTAGCCTCCGGTAATCAGGTTGGATAGAATTTTCCCGCCAACACTCTTGGGGTTAGGAGTGACTCCAACCAGGGCGATACGCTGCGGTTTGAAAATTTTATCCAGGGTTTCCAGTTCTTCCATTTCAGGGCTCCAGAACTTTTCGCTTTATTGTCTGCCAGAAAGTCCCCTTGCGGGTTGCCAGCAGTAGAAAGCCGGACCAGGCAATCACAATTTTAATTTAAATCCGGTGGAAATTGTAGTGCCCGGCGAGCCATAACCGTAAATTAACTCGTAGCGGGCGTTAAACAGGTTCTCAACATGAAGGAAAAGCGTCAGCGGTGACTTCAGCTCATAGCTCAAAAACAGGTTGGCCAGGGTGGCCGCTCGCAGCTTAGCCGTCCGGGGCGGATAAGAAGAATAGTCCAGGTCCAGTCTGGGACCGATATGGTTGAGCTCAGCCGCCAGGCCGAGTGATTTGTGGGCCAGGTTCAGACGCAGATGAAAGGTGTTTTCAGGCCGGCGCAGCAGCCGGCTGCCAGAATCCAGGTCCGTGGCTCTTAAATGAGTCCAGCCGGAACTTAAATGCATATTCTTGAAAAGGTTGGCTTCAAGAGAGGCTTCCAGGCCGCGGCTCCGAGCCCGCCCCAGGTTCTGGTAGCCGGAGCCAAAATAAAACTGTATCAGGTTACGGTAGCGGGATTCAAAATAAGTCAGGGAAATAGCCAGGCTATGGCTCAATTCTTTCTCCAGGCCCGCATCCCAGCCGAGGTTTCTTTCGGGCTTTAGGCCCGGGTTGCCGACCGGCCCGAGATAGTCAGCGGGGGCATAAAGCTGATAGAGTGAAGGGGCCTTGAAGCCGCTGCCGACTGTGCTTTTTATCCTGGCCCCGATTTCTGGTAGGTCCAGGCAGACCGCTGTTCTGAAAGTCAGGGCTCGGCCGAAGTGCCGATGACGGTCGGAGCGCAGACCCGCGGTCAACGATAGTCGCCTCCACGGCTTCCACTGGTCCTGAAGATAGAGGCCGAAGAGAGAAGCTGATTTATGCGGCAGGTTACTTTCGTAATTTCCCCAGGGGCTGAAATAAAGGTAGGAAGAACTGCCCTGTTCCTGGCGGAAATCGGCCCCGAAAACCAGGGTATGGTTAGCGGCCAAGAAAAGATTGTTCTGCCAGTCAACCTTGAACAGCCGGCTCCGGTACAGGGCCCGGTCGCCCTCTTCCGGATGGAGTTCATCGGCCGGGTTGTCGTTTTCCCGGCGCCCGTCTTCCAGTCCGAAAACCAGCTTTTGCTCCCAGCGGTGGTGGAGAAAAAACCCGTCGAGCTCCAGGCGGTTGAAGATAAAGCGGGATTTCTGGCTGGAGTTGGGGTCATCGCCAAAGGGGCCGCCGAAAGCATCCAGTTCAGCCCGCGCCAGTAGGCCACGAGTCTGCCAGCTGAGCCGAAGCCAGGGCGAGAAGCGGTAGCTGAGCTTCAGAGCCAGGCTCTGCTGGCTGTAGCCGTCGGCTTCGGTATTGCCGGGATAACGGCTTCCGGCCTGGGAAATGCCGCCGGTGGTACAGGCATTAAACTCGGCCAGCCAGAAGAAGTTTTTCCGGGTCCGGGAAACCCTGAAGTTGGCCTGGCCGGTTTTCAGGCTGCCGAAAAGCCCGGTGACATTTATTTCGTTTTTCATAGGTTCGGCGGTTATTAAGTTCACCACACCGGCCAGGGCGTCGGAGCCATAGAGGGTACTCTGCGGGCCGCGCAGGATTTCCACCCGGTCCACCAGGCTCAGGTTGAACAGGTTGAAGTTGAAGGAGCGGGAAGGGGAGACGGGGTCGTTGAGCTCCAGCCCGTCAATCATAAAGACGGCATGTTCCGAACTGGCGCCCCGAATGAAAAGAGAGCCAGTCCCGCCGGCCAGGCCAGTCTGGATGAAAAATAAGCCGGGAACCCCGGCGAACAAAACCTCGGGCCTGGTTGAGGCTCCCGGGGGCAGTTTGTCGGTTCGGACCAGGCTGATGGCCGAAGCGGTTTCTTTGACCGGAGTTTCCAGTCTGGTAGCTGTTACCACTATCTCGTGCTGGATTTTTGGTGGCTGGGTCTCTTCTTCAGCCAGCAGCTTAAAATGGCTAAAGAAGATTAAGCCGAGCAAAGCAAGAATAAGAAGATGGGCAGAAAGGTTTCTTTTCATCCATTATCCTTTCCCCCCGCTTGATGAAAGCTTCTGGCCTGCTCCTCTTTTCTTCCGCCCGAAGAAAACAGGGGCTGCCGGGTTAAGGCAGGTATCCTGACTCCCGGGTCCTCCTCCTCCCTGGCCTTCCCACCCCGGCGGGCAGTGGCCTGATCAGGGATTCGTCGCCGGTTACAGTAGCGGGGGCTGTGTCCGCCTCTCACGGACTTCCCTGCTTCTTAAACCCTGAAACCTAAATTTATCACATCCCCCAGCCCTGTCAATATTTTTGTGGCTCATTGGTAAAAAGTGCGGTGAGAAAAACAAGGAAATGTGGCAGGAACTCCTTGATGATAAAGAATTTATGAAAGGAGTTAACCTACCACGATGAGCATCAGGAATTTTATAGTGAAATTTTTTTCATTACGAGGGCATAAGATAAGAAGTAGCCCTGCTCGATTAAAAGCAGGGCCAGGGTGAAGGGCAAGGAAGGAGGGGGTTAAGAAAAGGAGGCTTTTATGGCTGATAAATAAAGCCTGTTATTACCGCTCATGCTCATTTTCGCTCATTTCAGTAAACTTTAGGCCGGCCTGTTTGGTTGCAGAAAGCCCCGCAAATTAACTTAAAAAACTACCGCCAATTTTGGATTTACTGATTTTCCCCTTTTAAGAACACAAATATTATACCATAATCAAAATAATATTGCAAGAAAAAAATTGCAGTTTTTAATTTATGGCTGAAAAAAATTTGCCATAGCCTGTTTAAGGCAAGAAAAGCCGGGCTTAAAGCAGATTTTTGAGCTCAAGGCTTTAATTTTAGGCGTTCCTGGTATTAAAATACGAGTGAAGGCCTGGAAAAAACAGAATTCGAGCTTAAAATCGCCCGGATCAACCCGATTTTCTGGAGGATGGCCCATGGACAAGGAAAAATTCAGAAAATATGGCTACGAATTGATAGACTGGGTGGCCGATTACCTGGAAAATGCCGAGAAATACCCGGTCAAATCCACCGTCCAGCCGGGTGAAATCAAATCCAAGTTACCACCCTCGCCCCCGGTCCAGGCCGAGGAAATGGACCGGGTCCTGGAAGATTTCCATAAAATCATCATGCCCGGCATAACCCACTGGCAGCACCCGGGCTGGTTTGCTTATTTCCCTTCCAATAACAGCCCGGCCTCCATCCTGGGCGAGCTGCTGTCGGCTGGCCTGGGAACGCAGGGCATGGTCTGGCAGACTTCCCCGGCGGCCACCGAGCTGGAAGAAGTGGTCATGGACTGGCTGCGGCAGATGATCGGTTTGCCGGAAGGTTATGCCGGAGTTATCCAGGACACGGCTTCCACCGCCAGCCTCTGCGCCCTGCTGGCAGCCAGAGAAAGAGCCACCGGTTTTGAGGTAAACGAGGTCGGGTTCAGCCAGGCTCTTAGAGTTTATGCCTCCCGTGAAGCTCATTCCAGCGTGGAGAAGGGTGTCAAAATTGCCGGTTTCGGCAAGAAGAACCTGGTCTACATTCCGGTTGACGATGAATTCGCCTTGATACCCGGCGAGCTGGAACGGGCGATTGAGAACGACCTGCGGTCGGGTCTGAAGCCGGTCTGCGTGGTGGCCACGGTCGGCACCACCTCCAGCGGTGCGGTCGACCCGCTAAAGCCAATCGGGGAAATCTGCCGGAAATACGGGCTCTGGCTTCATGTGGATGCTGCTTATGCCGGGACGGCGGCCATTCTGCCGGAGAAGCGCTGGGCGCTGGAAGGGGCCGATTATGCCGATTCCCTGGTTTTTAACCCGCACAAGTGGATGCTGACCAATTTTGACTGCTCGGCCTTTTTTGTTAAGGACCCGCAGGTGCTGACCCGGACCTTTGAGATTCATCCGGAATATCTGAAAACCGGCGTTGACGCCGTGGTCAAAAATTACCGCGACTGGGGAATCCAGCTCGGGCGCCGTTTCCGGGCCCTGAAGTTGTGGTTTGTCCTGCGGAGTTATGGCCTGGAAGGGATTAAAAAGATTATCCGCCGCCACATTCATTTAGCCGAGCTTTTCCGGGACGAACTGCGGCAGGACCGGAGGTTTGAAATCCTGGCCCCGGTCTATTTCAGCCTGGTTTGTTTCAGGTTTAATGACGGCCGACCGGAAGAAGAACTGAACCGGTTTAACCAGCAACTTCTGGAGGCGGTCAACGCCACCGGACGGGTATTTATGACTCATACTACCCTGAACGGGAAATACACCATCAGGCTGGTGGTGGGACAGAGGACGACCGAAGAAAGGCATGTCCGCCAGGCGCTGGAAATCATAAAGCAGAAGACGGCAGAGCTTCTCCAATTTTAAGGCGGTCTTAATCAGCCTTACTTTTCCTTGATTTATATATGTTGTAAATCTCAAACTTAATATTGGAGAAAAGTTACCCCGGTGAAAAATCATAACTTATGATTATCATGAGACTTCCGTAACAAACAGATAATAAAAGAAATAAAGAATATTGTAATAATGTGTTGAATTGGCCATAAAGTTGAAGGTGAACTTAAGTTTAAGCTTAAGTTTAATTCTCAAAAAATTATAAAAGAGAGCACCTGCCCCGGTCCTATTTAGCCGGCGGCCGGGCGCTCCAGCGGTATTCGCCCTTCGGGTCTGGAATCCTCAGGTAATAACCCCAGCCTCCGGCTCCCTGCAGGACCTTGATCAGCACTTTGTTCCAGCCAGCTTTCAGGTTGACTTTCACCCGGTCCTGGTCGGGATAAGCACCGCGGTAGGTGGGGTTGGTATGGACCAGGACATCGTTGAGCCACAGCCTGACGCCGTCGTCGCTTCCGAGGAGCAGAACAGCTTCCCGGTCCTCGGGCGAGTAGAGGTAAGTCAAACCATAAGCAACCGCCTGCTCGTTGGGCTTGAGGAGTTCGGTCAAGGATATGAAGCCGCCGGGCTGGGCCTTGACCTGTTTCCAGGCAACTGGCAGACCACCTTTGCCCTGGTAGTTTCTGTTAAGCCTTATTTCCTGTTCTGGCGGATAGGGTGTGGTCAGGTAATTCATGTCGGGCGCCTCAAATGGTCCGATCAGGTACCAGTCGAGAGCGAAATTCTGTTTAGCCGGAATCAGGTTCACCCCGACCAGGGCCAGGTCGTAGCCAGCGGACCGGGCATCTTTTCCGCTAACCTCCAGCCAGAAAATATTCTCTTCGGTTCCTAATTCCTGGGCCTTAATGCTCAGGCTATCAATGACCGTCTCCGGATGGTAGGCGCTGATTCTGGCCAGGGTTTGGTATTGGGGCTCCTCGGCCTGGGCTGGCTCGGCCGGCTGTGGCTTTTCCTTAGTTTCTTCCTTTTTTTCTTCTTCAGTTTTCTTTTCTTCCTCGGTCTTTTCTGCAGCCTGGTCGCCCTGGTCTTCTTCCGGGCTAACTTTTTCTTCTACCTTCGGGATTTCTTTAAGGACCGACCAGTTGCCGAGGCCCGGGCCCTTGAGATAATAGAGCTGGAGGTCATAGATATCGTGCAAACTGGCCTTGAGGCTTAACCTGGCCCGGTAGCCGCTGCTGGCACCCTCGGAGCTTATCGCCTGGTAGCGGTGCCCGGTCTGGTCATAGTAGGCAGTTAGAAGCTGGTTGAGCAGGGGGGCCGAAATTCTGGCGCCACTGACATTGTCCTGATAAATCGCCTCAGTTGTTTCGCCATTGACCACCTTAGCCCAGAGCGGCTGGGCGAAGTTATCCGGCGTTTCGAGGGCCAAGGGCAATCGCCTGTCTGCCGGCGGCAGCGCCGGGAACGGCTTGTGGGGTTCAGTCTGGTACCAGTAGGCTACCGAGCTGTAATAATCGGAGCGGTCGTTGGCGTGTCCGTGTTCTATGGTTACTCTGATGGACTTAAAAAATGGGATGGGGTCGGGCAGGTGAAAACGGTAGACAGTGGCCTTGGCCCCGGCCTGGAAATCTTCTTCCTGGAGTGAACAGCCATAGTAAAGGTTGTTGCCCTCTCTCATGCCCCAGGCGTCGGAGAAATAATCCTCGCTGCCAGTCCCATGGAGAGAGGGAAACTCTTCCCCGTCCACGTAAATCATGTCGTCGCCCTCACCCCACCAGCCCATCGACCGCTGCAGGACACTCAGGTTGCAACCCACGTAATGGCCCTGGCCCACGGCTTCCAGAATCAGGTAATTCCGGCCCGGCTCGCAGGGGAATTCCTGGCGGTACTGGGCATGAAAGTAGGGAACGTCGGGCTTGAGGTCGCTGACTTCCCGGTAGTCGATGTAGTAATAAAATGAACCCACCGGACGACTTCCCTCGTTGGTGACGGTGATGCGGGCTGACCAGCGGAAGGGCATAAACCAGTAGCAATTGAGGGCTCGACCCTCGGAGGACCGAACAATCGGAACCGAAACCAGGTTGCGGTTCAGGCCATGACCAACGGCAAAAAAGTCGCCCACCGGCACCTCCACCGACGGGGTATCTTCGCCATCCCAGTACATCCGCAGGACCAGTTTGCAGCCGTAGAAAGCCTCGGCGGAGATGGTGAACCAGATATGGTGAATGGCCGCCGGCCCCTTGATGTCGGCCAGGATGGCCGTCTGGCCGGGGGCGATGCTGATGGCATCGCGGTTGCCGCCGGTCGGGTCAAAGGAAGAAATCCGCTTGCTACGGTAATCCTGTTTTTCTCCGAGCGATGACAGCAGGTTCTGGGCCTCAGCCAGGCTCAGGGCCAGGAGCAGGGTAAAAGAAATCAAAAATATGGTCCAAAGGTTTTTGCTGGCTGCCTTCAATCTCATTTCGGGGCCTCTTTCACGGAATTTTAAGGATAGAGAATTATATCTTTTTTTCGCCCGACAAATCCAGACACTGCTCTGGGTTTTGGGTAGTTGACGTCGGGCTATGCTATTAAATAAATATCAAAAAGTTTAGAGGTTGTGGTCGACTGAAATATCCTTTCCAGGCTGATTTTGCTGTGTCCAAAATTACATATCAGATAAAGGAAAGCCCGGGAAAAATTTTAAGCAAAAATCGACGTTTGGGACATCAGCCAAACTTTTAAGGCCTAAATATGCCTCAAATTGTGGGTAATAAAAAAGTTGGCGTGGTCTGACTCCAATTACCTGGCAACAATGGTCTGGCCGGTCAGGTCAATCTTTTACGTAGGTCAGCCACTTTTCGAATTTGGGGTTCTGACCGGTAACCACTCTCCTGTATTCTTCGGCTACCCGGGCCGTGATAGGGCCCGGCCGGCCGTCTCCGATGTTAAAGACCGGTCCGTTGGCCTGGTTTTCCGAGAAATCGGCCACCTGGACAATGGAAGTGACTTCAACCGCCGTGCCGCAGAAGAAAACTTCATCGGCCGAGAACAGGTCCTCTTTGGTTATGGGAGCCACTTTGGTCTTATAACCGAGCTCGGCCGCAATCTCCAGCAGGCTGGTCCTGGTTATGCCTTCCAGGATGGATTCCGAGCGGTCGTTGGTGTGGAGGACGCCTTTTTTGATGAGGCAGATATTTTCGCCCGGACCTTCAGCCACCCGGCCTTCAAGATTCAGGAAGATGGCTTCGTCATAGCCGCGTTCCCGGGCTTCGGTCCCGTTGATCATGGACTGCACATAAACCCCGCCCAGCTTGGCTGAGAGGTCGAGCTGGGAGTTGTGAATCCGGCGCTTGGGAACTATGCAGGCCTTAACTCCCTGCTGGGCTCTATCTCCCAGGTAAGCTCCCCATTCCCAGGCCCCAACCAGCAATTCCACCGGGGAGAACTTTGGCACCAGGCCCAGGTTGCCGTAGGAATAAAAGAGCAACGGCCTGATATAGGCGCTGTCCAGCTCGTTTTCCCGGACAATCAACCTGCAGGCTTCTATCACTTCTTCTTTGGTGAAGGGGACTTTCATCTTGATGACCTGGGCCGAGTGAAAGAACCGGTCAACGTGTTCTTTCAGACGGAAGATGGCCGGGCCTCTGGCAGTGGCGTAGGCCCTGATGCCTTCAAAGGTACAGGTGCCATAATGGAGGGCGTGCATCATCGGGTGGAGAATGCCCTCCGACCAGTCATACAGCTTGCCCATGTACCAGTATTTCTTGGCCTTCTTAAAATGGGTATTAGCAAACATTAAAGACTCCTTGTTCAGAATTATTTATGCTTAAAAAAAGTGAGGTGCAGGTAATAAAAAAGGGGTCGACTGTCGGCTCTTTAATTTCGGTTATCATTTGCCGGACATCTGGCTTTGAGAATTACTAATAACACAAAAAGAAAGAAAAAGAAAGTTAAAAGTTTGGGTTACTGAAATGCTGGGCTGGTGGCTTAAGAACTGAAGCTAACCCCCGGGCCGGGCAGCCAGCCTGGATTATTTTAATTTAACCCGGTTACTCCGGCTGGTCTGATCCGTGACGGATGCCGTTTTCAGCTATTGGGGCACCTTTCTTATTTTCCCATTAATAATTAATCTACAAATCCAGATGCCGTTCCGGTTTTTGGACAGTTGCGGTCGGGCGGCTCAGTTGGCGTCTGACTAAAAAAAAGCCCGTGGAAATTTCAAGCAAAAATCGACATTTTATTAGGTTTAAAGCAGGACACAGGCCAAACTGTTCAGGCCTAAGCATGCCTCAAGTTTTTGATTGCAATAAGGTTGGGCTGTTCTGACCCCAATTGAGGAATTATCCCCTCTGGGGCGAGGCCGGCCGGTCGGTACTGAAGCCGTAATTTAGCCCGGAAATTAACAGGTATTTCCGGGTTGAAATCAGGGAATCTGGTAAAATAAGAGCCGACGGGGAGAAGAATGGCTGTTAGAAATCAGTCAAAATTAAAAAGATAGGGATGAAAGTGAGAATCAGGCTAATGACAGGCATCAAAACAGGCGTCTTTTTTCTAATCCTGGCAGCCCTGTTTTTGACGGCGGCTGCTTACCATCAGACGAGCGGGAATTCCCAGGGAGAGGAAACGGCTCTCGACCGGAAGGTCAGGCAGTTTCTGGATAGCCATCGTTATTCCTGGCGGGACATGAATGTTTCGGAAGGCGATGGCCGTATTCTCTATGACCTGGTTATCAAGCACGGCTACCGCCGGGCGCTGGAAATCGGAACCTCGACCGGTCATTCGGCCATCTGGATTGCCTGGGCTTTGAGCAAGACGGGGGGCAGGCTGATTACCGTTGAAATTGATGAAGGCCGTTATCGCCAGGCCCTTGAGAATTTTAAGGCAGCAGGTCTGGAAAAGTTCGTTGAAGCCAGGCTGGGAGATGCCCACCAGATCGTCCCGGCTCTCCCTGGACCTTTTGACTTTGTTTTCTGCGACGCCGACAAAGACTGGTATAAAAATTACCTGGAAGCGGTCCTGCCCAAGCTCGAGCCGGGAGGTTGTTTCGCTGCTCACAACGTCGGTCAGGGCCGCGGCAGCCGCTGGCTTCAGCCGGGTATCAGGGAATTCCTGGACTATGCCTACTCGCGGCCTGAGCTGGAAACGGTGATTGAGACCAGCAGCCGGGCGGGAATTTCGCTCAGTTTTAAGAAGAAATAATAAGGAATGATTTTAAGCGCAGGCTGCTGGCTCATCGCGAAAATTTTAATCGCGGTCAGCGGTCTATGGGCCTGGCCGTCCCCGGGCGGCGAACGGCCGTCCAGGACTGGCGGGAATTCTTTTTGCCTTGAATCTGGGTGACGGTCCCGGTCAGACTGTCGCCTTCGGCCTGGCCGCTGAAGACCAGCTCCGTATCGTCAGTTTCGGGCAGGATTACCGAAAATTCCAGCCGCGGGCCTTCCACCCTGGTGGCCGGGATGGAGAGAACCTGCTCTCCCAGGTAGAGCTTACCGCTGAAATATTGAAAGCTCTGGTTGATTTCCAGGCGGCAGTCGGTTTTCTTCGGCCCGAGCTTCTGGCTCCAGTCCCAGACGCCAGAAACATTGGCCGGAACGATCCACAGGAAAACGGTGTGAACGTAAAGGTCAACCGGAACGTAAGTCATGCGGTCGGCCTGCCACTCGTCCATGTCGAACTGATGGGAGATAATTCTGGTCCCGGGTTTCAGGCTCAGTATCGTCGGCCGCAGGCGGATGTTGACGTCGGGCAAAAGATACATGGTGATTACCGTGGCCTCACTTAAATCTGACTGGAAGATATCGGCCCGCCTGAATTCGACCAGGTGGTCCACTCCGGCGGTTCGGGCATTTTCCCGGCTTTCTTTGATTCGCTGGGGATCGATGTCAATGCCCACGGCCCGGATGCCGGCCCGACGGGCAGCTTCAATCACTATTCTTCCGTCGCCGCAGCCCAGGTCGTAGAGGACGTCTCCCTTTTTAAGTTCGGCGAAGCGGAGCATATCTTCAATGACTTCGTAAGGTGTGGGCACGAAGGGCACGTCCAGGCGGACTTCCTGGGCCTGGAGGCGGTTGCCGGCCGGGGAGCCGGCCAGAAGAAAATAGAAGCCTATAAAAATCAGGACAGTCTTAATTACTTTCCCCATGGCCTCTCCTTCAGCAGGGTTCTCAACCCGAGATTACTTCTCTCAAGTATCACAAAAAGCGGGTCGCTGTCAAAGCTTCTGTTGAGGGTGGTGAGGCTGAGCGACCGGGCCTGGTCGTTTCGTTGGGAGTGGATTAAAAGACATACTCGGAGCAGGAAAGACATGGAGATGGCTGAAGAAAACAAAAAAATCTGGGGATTGTGTCCTTAACCCAGCCCGGCTCTGGCTTTCTCCACCAGAAATTTCTGCCGGTTTTTGAAGGCTGATTGTTATTCCCGGGGTACTTTTCCGGTCCCGGAAATAATTCAACTGGCAGGAAAAATATTTGAGGGTATTCCGCCCCAGAGGCCAAATGAGCAAAAAGTCCTTGACCCCCGGACGACCTTAAAGTAGATTTTTGACATCTGTGGCGAGGGAGACTGAAGATGGTCAAGGCCGGTTATTCCGACCAGGAACTCAAAAAGAGCCTGGGCCCGGTCACCCTGAGCAACATTGTGGTGGCCAACATGATCGGAGCCGGCATCTTCACCACCTCCGGGCTGTTGCTCAGAGACCTGGGGCATCCGCTGTTGATGCTCGCCCTGTGGCTTCTGGGCGGGTTGATTGCTCTCTGCGGGGTCTTAAGCTATGGAGAGCTGGGGGCGGCCTTTCCCCGGGCCGGGGGCGAGTATTATTTTCTGTCGCGCCTCTTCCATCCTCTGGCTGGCTTTCTCAGCGGCTGGGTGTCGTTTTTCGTGGGTTTTTCCGCTCCCATCGCCGCCTCGGCCGTTGGCTTCAGCGAGTACCTGGCCCGGGCTTTCCCGGCCCTGGACCAGCCCCTTAACCTCGGCTTTACCGTCCCGCCGGTGGTCACCAAAAAAGCCCTGGCCATGTCCATAATCCTGCTTTTTACCCTGATCCATGTCCGGGGTCTGAAGCCCGGAGCCAGGGTGCAGAATGTTCTGACCGCGGGCAAGGTGGTATTGATTCTGTTCCTGGTCGTGATCGGACTGGCCAGCGGGAAAGGCCACTGGCAGCACCTGACGGCGGGTGATTGGCTGCCGGCCGATTTTTCCTCGCTCAAGGTAATTGGGCTGTCTCTGATGTGGATAATGTTCGCTTACAGCGGCTGGAATGCTTCGGCCTACCTGGGCTCAGAAATAAAAAATCCGAGGCGGGACCTGCCTTTGTCCCTTCTGCTGGGAACGGCAGTGGTCATACTGCTTTACCTGAGCCTGAACCTGCTTTTTATCTACGCCATTCCGCCGGCGGAAATGAAGGGTGTAATCTCAGTGGGCGGGCTGGCCGCTGGCAAACTTCTCGGTGCCGGCTGGGAGAAGTTTATGTCCATAATGATGGCCTTCGCCCTTTTCTCCTCGCTCAGCGCCTTCATAATCATCGGGCCCAGAGTCTATTATGCCATGGCTTCGGATAAACTCTTTTTTCCTTTTGCGGCCCGGGTTGACCCGGTGACCAGGGTGCCGGCCCTGTCCATCTGGCTCCAGGGAGCCATCGCCGCGGTAATCCTGGTCTCTGGCACTTTCGAACATATCCTAACCTACATGGGCTTTTCCCTGGGGATTTTCCCGGTGCTGGCGGTTCTGGGAGTTTTCAGGTTAAGGAAGCGTCACCCGGAAAACCTGCGTTTGCCCGGCTTCCCCGTAGTGCAGGTCATCTACCTTGTGGCCGGGGTGGGAATCCTGGGGCTGGGTTTGCTGCAAAGCCCGGGGCCTTCGTCCGTGGCCATTCTGACAGTCCTGGCCGGAGTTCCGGCCTATTACTTTTTCAAGAAAAAATATAATCCGGGCTCCTGAATAAGGGGTGGCAGGCTTGAGGCCTCCGGTTGAGAGCAGGGGCCAAAGCCAGGGGAAAAGTAAAGGAACATAGATTAAAAGACAGGAACATATGAATAGGTGTTCATATATTTGCTGCTCGCCGCAGCCGGTAATCAAGGAGAAGGCTTAAATCCGTCAAATACCAAAAAGATTGATAGGCTAAGGCTGGGGCGGAAGTTCAGTAGGTAACAATCCGCGGGAGCTTCTTGGCCCTTTCAATCCAGTAGCGCACCATCTTCAGAGCGGGGACCCGCCGCACCAGTTTCTTCTCTTCGTTTATTTCCAGGAGCTTCTGGTGGAGGTTGCTGGCATTCCTCTGGGCCAATTCCACCACCGTGTCAACACCAGCCATTTCCAGCAGGTCGCTGTACTCTTCGCCAATCCCGCGAATCCGCATCAGGTCAGCCCGGTTCACCCACTTCAGTATCTGGGCTTCGCTCAGCCCGGTCTTTTCCGACAATTCCTTTCTGCCGGCGGGTGTGGCCCCCGCCCGGAGCAACTGCTTGGTGTTGTAAACGCCAGCTTCCTTGAGCTTGCTCATAAACACTTCGCCAATACCCTCAATACCCCTAAGCATGGTCATTGGTAGGCCTCCTTTTTGCTTTTACGGATTTATTTTATAAAATTTTGCCCTTAAATTTCAAAGGAAAATTAAAAGGTTTAGCAACAGGAAAGAAGCAGCGCGCCGTTGCTGGCAGGCGGCCGAAGGATAAAAAGATAGCGGTCAGCCCGTCGGCCGGCAGCCGCAGGTGGCGTCCCGGGAAATAGCGAGCGAGCGCCCTGGAAGTAAAAAATATCAGGAGTGGCGGCAAGAAGGTTATAGGGTCATAAGGAGGACGGGCAATTGTGTATTTCCGTGCGGCTGGGGCGGAGGAAGCCAAAAGGGGGAAGGGACGGCAGGATTCCCGGCTATGGTCTCGGTCTCAGGCTGGCTCAAAATAATCCCGTTCAAGATGCCGGACCATTTTGATTTTCTTCTGCTCCAGAAGCCTCTGGATATCCAGGCTCAGTTCTTCCCGGGTAAGTCCTAAAGAATGTTCCAGGTCTTCCAGGCTGACGGGGCGGCGGCGGACAATTGACAGGATGGCCTGCGAGATGTCTTTCGGCGCTGTTTCCTGTTCTTTCTTTCTGAAGCTGGCCACCACTTCCGCCTTTTCTCCAAAAAATTCTTTTATTCTGTTCAGCTCTTCAGGGGAGAGGGGTTTAGCTGCTTTCTCGGCCGGGGGTCGGACCACGGTGTTGAGATGAATTTTATCCGGCTTTATTCTCTCAACAGCATCCCTGAGCTTTTTCAGGTGAGCGGGAGAATCGTTAATGTCTTTGACCAGAAGTATTTCCAGCCAGATTTGTCCCCGGAACTGGCGTCTGAATTTAACCAGTCCTTCTATGATTTTTTTGGCCTGTAAAGAGGGATGCGGCCGGTTTATTTTCTTAAAAACCTTTTCCGTGGCGGCATCAAGGGACGGCACAACCACGTCGGCGGCGGCCAGTTCTTTTCTGACCTCGGGACGGGAAAGCAGGGTGCTGTTGGTCAGCACCGCCACCTGAAGTCCGGTCATCTTTTTTATCTTCCGGATGAGCCGGCCGATTGATTTATTAAGGGTCGGCTCGCCCGAACCCGAAAAGGTAATGAAATCAACCCTGGTTCCGGTTTTAAGAAAATCTCTTATTTCTTCCAGAATTTGTTTTTCTGAAAAAAACTGCCTGCGCCTGATGGTGGTTTTTTTGGTCCGGCCCAGCTGGCAATAGACACAGCTCAGGCTGCAGGTCTTAAACGGGAGCAAATCCACCCCCAGTGAATAACCCAGTCGCCGGGACGGCACCGGCCCGTAAAGATGGGGAAAAGTTCTCTCGTTCATGCTACCTGCCTTATATCATATCCTGGAGGACAATGCTGGCTACTCACCCCATTTAACTTATTTGTCTTTTTACCTTAGGCCTTTCTGTTCACCCTGGTCCCGGAAAAAGAATTCTTGCTAAGGACTGTGCCAGCCAGTTTCATAACCGGTTAAAGTATACCAGATAGGCACAGAAGGCTGAAATCATAATTGTGGTCGCGTTTGATTTGAACGGAAAGAGCTGCCTCTTAGCCATAAGAGGGAGTCTGAGAGTGATAAAAACTGTCTTTTAAGACACCTGCTCTTTCCTAGCGGACATAATTCAAACTCAGGCCAACTGCTTATGGCTCAAACATTAAAAGCAGCGCATAAAGCTGAAAATATTTTAATTTTTTTTAAGAGCTACCGGGTCAATGACTGGCCAGGTTAAATGAGCCGCTTATTCAGTTTTAAAAGCCAACCCTTACCGCCAGCGACCACTCGGCTGTGGGTGCTGGCTGATATGAGTTGCCGTCCGGGTCGGGCTCGGTAAAGCCATAATACAGCACGTTGAAAATGTTTCTGCCGGCCAGCCTGAGCTCAAAGGGTGTTCCCCCAAACTCAAACCTGTATGAGGCCCGGACATGGACCAGGGTGTAGGGGTCGGTTTTTCCGTAACCGTTCTCCAGGATTCTGTTGGTCGAATCAATGTACCAGGAGCTGACGTGTTCTAAGGCTGCCCCCAGAGTTAGCTTTTTGGTCAGTCGGTATTCGCCATCCAGGTAGAGTTGATGCTGGGGAATGTTTGGCACCCAGGTTCCGCTCAAAGTCTCGCCGGCCAGAGTGTCAACTGTCCGGTACTTAAAGTGATAATAGGTATAGGCGGCCTGAACTATCAGGGCTTCCACCGGCACCCAGGTAACCGAGCTTTCTACTCCATACCTTCTGGTCGAGCCCACGTTGCCGTAGAAAGTTTCCAGCGGCCGGTCAGGCATCCGGTATCGCCCAAAATCATTCTTGGTGTCCAGGTGGAAGATGGCAACATCGTAGCTCAGCTTCCGGCCGAGGGTTCCCCTGGCTCCGATTTCCTCGCCGCTTGAGGTGGCTGGTACCAGCTGGGTGTTATATCCGCCGTAAGCATAGGGGTTGTTGACCAGCTCCTCGGTTCCTGGCGGCAGGAACCCTGTGCCCCAGCTGGCGTAGAGCCCGAAATTGCTCAGGGGGTTCCAGGTGAGGCCGAGCCTGCCCGTCACTTTCTCAAAGGAAACCTTGCCGGACAGGTCAACTCCACCAGCCTGGAGCTTGTCTTCCAGCCGGTTGCTAACCCGGTCAAAACGCACGATGCCCGAGACTCCCCATTCGGGTCCCAGCTCGACCCGGTCCAGCAAAAATAGGCCCAGGCCATTCTGGTACATGTTCTGGTCGGCCAGAAATTCCGGTCCCTCGACGGCGTTACCCAGATTTGGGTGCTTGAATTCATCTATAGCCTGGTAGGCATAATCAAGCCCCAGGCTCAGATAATTTTTTAGGCGGCCCTGACCGGTCCGATGATTCAGCTGTAAGGTCAATCCTGGTGTGTCAAACCCGCGATGAATCACTGAAGAGGGCACAGCTTCTTGATACTGGGTATGACGATAATAAGCCGAAGCATTGAAGTCCAGGCTGTCAGAAAGCTTGACTGCGGCCGATAGGGCATTGGTCAGAAGTTTAGTCCTCTGGTATTCGTTAAAAGTATAGGAGTCGGGGTTAGCTCGCCGCCTTAAGGTTTTAATGTCATCCATAAACCAGGCTAAGTTCAGGCCCTCGGGGTTTTCATTGAAGAAGTTTGTCCAGCCGGTTACGGCTGTAATTTTAACTTTAGGGTTGATAGTAAAGGTGAATTTTCCCCACAGATTATCGGCGCTGTAAGCGGAATGGTCGCGATACCCCTTACCGTCCAGAGTGGAGCCGCTTATATGGTAGTTCATAATTCCGGTTGTGCCGCCAAGCTCGGCCTGGCCTTTTTTGAGACCAAAGGCTCCCCGCACCAGGCTGGCAGAGCCGGAGAATGGTTCGCTGCCGCCGTCCCGGGTGAAGATGTTGATGATGCCGCCTGATGAGCTGCTGCCGTAAAAGGCGGCTGCCGGTCCCCGAAGTACTTCTATCCGGCGGACCGTGCTCCAGTCAACATCATAAAAATCAGAAATGTAGCCGGACGGGTCGACGAGCGGGACTCCGTCAACCGCGGCCCTGAGGCCGCGGGTACAGCGTTCGGTCAGAATACCTTCGCCCCGTATGGAGATATGAACCCGTTCGCCATCGGCTTGATTGTCAACCTTGACCCCGGGCACCAGCTTCATCACTTCGTCAATACCAATGGTGCGGGGCAGACTTTTAAGCACGGGTGATTCAACCACCGAGGTGGCCGCCGGATTCTGTTTTAAGGGAATTTCAACCCGCGGGGCGGTAACCACGATTTCGTATTTCTCCGCCACCTGCCTGGCAGCTTCCTGTTCTTCGGACTGCCTGGTGGCCTGCTCTTTTTCCCTGGCCTGGTAGTCACTTTTGACCGTTACTTTCTCAGAGGAGCTGTCTGAGGCCTGGTCTGAAGTTCTGGCTGGGGTAGTGGCGGCTGCTTGCCCCACCAGGAAAAGGAGCAATATAATAGCTAAGAAAATACCCGAAAACTTTTTAAGGTAATTGGAAGAATGACTGTTGCGGTAATAATTCATGGAATTACTCCTTATTGAAATATAAATTATCATATTTTTAGACTGATAATTCTTTTAAATCTTCCAATTTTAGCCAGCCACCAGAGCCCGGGATATGAAATCGTTGGACTTCGGCCAACCGTACTATTAAGATTTATATAATAAGATAAGCAGACGGAGAGGACAATGAAAAAGTGTCTGTCGGCCATGCTGATTTTAGCATTCTTGAGTTTGGCCTGTGCCGGGCCTGACCAGGATTCCATGGGCGAAATATTAAGAGTTTTGCAAATACAGAAGGAAGCCTGGAACAGGGGCGACCTTGAAGGGTATATGGCCTATTACTGGAAATCGGCTGAGCTGACTTTTCAGTCAGGGGCCAACAGGGTCCGGGGCTGGGATACCCTGCTCGAACGTTATAATAAAAGTTATTCCGGCGAGAAGATGGGCCAGCTGGATTTTTTTGATATTGAGGTGAACGTGCTCAGCAAAGATTGTGCCTATGTCCTGGGCCGGTGGAGTGTGTCTGTTCAGGATGAAAAGAAGGGCGGGGTATTCACGTTGATTCTCAGGAAATTTCACGAAGGCTGGCGCATCATCCACGACCACACTTCATAAAGATAAGCAGAAGGCAGTATTATTGCTTTGCTCAAACTAAAATATTGTTTCAATATTTTGGCCGTTAATCGCAAGGGGCTAAATTTCCCATAAAGATAATCAATTAAATCATATTAATCTTTGCGATTGACTTTTTATTAATGGTTGATGGGAAAGACCCAGCCTTTTCTTGGTCCGATCCAGTCAAGTTGGAGAATTTGATTTTTAAAAGAACTTCAGACTGCCTATCTTTTATTTTTATAAATCTCTATGAACCTTTCCAGCGAGCGGTCATAAGTTTTTTCAATATCGTCGGGGAAAAAGCAAGCTGGCAGCTCCCGGTGACTCCAGTGGTAAACCAGACATTCACAGCAGATCCCCTTGCGCTCGCAGGGTTCCCAGGAGCAATTGCATCTTTTTAGGTTTTTTTCTACCCGGCATTCCGCCATAAATCCTCCTGTGATAAAGTCCGTAAAACATATATATTTTTAAATCAATTTGGCAAGTATAGGATATAATATCTTATTCGATAATCCTTTTTTCTAGATCAATCAATCGCTTGGATGAATTACCTTCTTTAAATTCTTTTATTCTTCTTTCAGCCAGCAAAAAATATTCTTTATTTATTTCATAACCGACATAATGACGTCCTGTTTTTAGGGCGGCTATACCGGTCTGACCGCTTCCAATAAAAGGGTCAAGAATTACTTCGTTCGTAAACGTATAAAGCTGTATTAACCTATAAGGTAGTTCGATAGGGAAGGGAGCCGGGTGACCAATCTTAGTGGCCGATTCTGCCGGGAAGTTCCAAACGCTCTTGGTAAATTCTAAGAATTCTTCTTTGGAGATAGAGGGCTTTCTGTTTGGAAGTGCTTTTCTGGTAAATGACTTTTTCGAAAAAACGAGTATATATTCATGAATATCACGAAGTATCGGGTTTTTTGCTGATTTCCAGGTTCCCCAAGCAGTAGAGGGGCTGACGCTCGTTCCTTTGTTCCAAATTATTTCACCTCTCATTAGAAAGCCGATTTCTATCATGTCCTGGATAATGAAAGTATGAAGGGGAAGATAAGGCTTTCTCCCCAAGTTAGCTATATTAATACATGCTCTGCCTCCTGGCACAAGGACTCTATAAACTTCCTTCCAAACTCTTTTTAGAAAGTCTCTATATTCTTGTAGAGTTAGATTCTGATCATATTCCTTGCCGACGTTGTATGGCGGAGAAGTAACCATTAAGTGAATGCTGTTATCTGGAAGTTCATCCATCCTTTCGCTTGATTTAACGAAAATCCTGTTAAGTTTTGAAGATTCTATTTTATTTTCAGAATATTCTACTGGTTCTTCTTGGGGCATGTCCTCATAAAGACGACTTTTATAAAATCTGCTCGAATCGTGATTTATTCTGCCAGGTGAACCAAAAGCGCTAGTTTGAGTCCCAGGGCTCTTTCTCCGATAATTTATTAATTTCAGTCTTCTTTCCATAACTCAACCCACCTCTTATAAGGACTTATCTTTATTTTATGCTTTTTCCATTCAATAGGAATATATTTAGAACCATTTCTATTAATAAGTTTATTCATAGCATTCATAGATAGCTCGACACCGCGAGGGTTTGTGCCAGGCTTCGGTAACTTAATATAATTTTCTCTTCCAAGTTCTTTGAAAATTGCTATCTGATTATCTAAGGGTATATGGAACAATCCTCCTTTGTTTCCCCAATTGATCTGCACTAATATAATATCACAACTTGGATGATAATGTTGTTGAAACTCTTTTGCTTTTTGAGGATCAACTGTCCAGATCAGTTTGATCCCGGAAAGCTTATTACCAGATATCGTCTTAATTGAAATAGGCAGATTGAATAGTTTTACATCAGCTTCTGGATTGGTTATAGGTAAGTTAGTATCTACATTTTCTTCGCCAAACTTGTAAATCAACAAAGCAATTATTATTTTTTCCCTAACAGACCCTGCCTCCATTCCTGTTTTGCCAGCCCGAGAGCTTTCAATTTCTGCCAGCTGAAAAAGATAGGGCAGCCGTCGCTGTATTTTCCTTATTATGTTTTGATCTTCAAAAAGTAGATTTAACGGATGTTCCAATTCAATCTCCTTTATTAAAGACGTTCAGGTATCAGAAAAATACTCATTGCTTGGCAAGCAAAATAATATTTATAACTCAAGAAATATTATATTGGATTAAGCAAGCAATTTCTAATTGGTTCTATTTTAAAGGTAATTTTTGTTGGCGGCGGGACCATTTGTGAAATTGCTGCAGGCGGCGGTAAAGATACTTGGTGTTCCGGGCAGACTGGTAATTGAGCTCAGTATCTATTTCCTGATGAAGCCTGATGGCTGGAGTTTCTTTTAGTGTCCTGAGCAAGCCAGATATCGAATCCGGGCAGTTTTTCTCATCAATCTGCTGCCAGATATCTATGGCCTTTTCTTTTTCCCCGTCTTCCCAGAAAGCCAGCCCGGTGGCGTAAAGAGCCCAGGCCCCTGTCTGGCCGCCCCGCTCTGCCAGTTGCTCATATATTCTCAGTTCCAGCTCTCGGTATTTCTTCAGAGCTTCCTCAGCCGAAGCCAACCCATTTCTCTTGAGCTTGTCTCGTAGTTCTTCGTAAACCTGCTTTAAGGTCAGAGCCTTAGGCAGAGAATTGAATACATAGTCAACCGAGGCCTTTTTAAGATAAATCTCCCTGGCTTCGGGGTAGGCTTTAGCCAGGTTTATCAGCACTCTTCTTTCCATATCCAGAGATGAGGCTAAACAGAACAGCAGGACATCTTTGACCGGCGAGGGTGGTTTATCCTCAGCCAGCCTGGCCATCCTTTCAAATATCGGCTTTTTGTAGAAGAGTTCCTCCAGAGAATCGAAAGCCGTGGTGAAAGCGTCCTGGATGAGGAAGACCCCGTTGAGGTTGGAATTGATGAAATTTCTGGTAAACTCGGCCAGGGCCGGGCTGTCCCAATCGTATTTCTGAAGATATTCCTGTTCGAACATAGCAAATTGTACTTCTTCGGGATAGACCATAAGCTCGTCCAGTTTTTTTGGCCATTGTTCTTTTTCCAGGGCGAAAACTTTCTGCAGTCCCTGTCCTCTTTTTGGCTCTCTGGTTTCTATTTCTGGCGCTGTAACCTGGCCATAATATATGATCTTAAAATTCCCCTGGGGAAATAGCTCGGGCAGTTTATCGGGAATTAACACGGGCTGTTCTGGTGAGCCTGGTTGGCGGATTAAAAACTGGGGGAAGCCTTTTATTATTGAAAAATTGAGAGCGCCTTTAGCCATTATTTCTTCGTAAGGGCAGCGGCGGAAATAATATTCAGCGGGCACCTCGGCATAACTGGTTCCAAATTTCAGCTTGACGAACTGTCTGGGACCGACCCGCGGCGAGCCTTTCAGGGCACCTGCTTGCTCGAGTTTCTTAATCTCTCCCGCTACTTCTCGTTCCAGAAGATAAAGCTCAACTTTCCCGTTTTCCCTGGCTGAAGGTTTAAGATAAACTCTTTCCCCGTTGCGGATTTCAAAGCTGTCTCCGGCAGAAACTAACTTAGTTTCTCCAGACATGATAGCCTCAGCAGGCGAGATTCTGGTTGGGCCCGAAAAATAGGCTTCCAGCAGCTTTTTATAAATTTCCACCTTTTCACCTTCGGACATTCTCTCATCAAGAACCATAAATTTATTGGCTATCTCAGGTAACCGTTCTTCTTGAAGTCTGGCGATGGTTTCGGCCAGCTCATCCTGAATCCCCTTTTCTTTAGTTAATTCATCCAGAGCCCGGGCAAACAGGCCAAGGTCGCTGGTCGGATAGTCCTGGCTCTGAGGCGGATGATAAGGAAAGTAAATTATCGTGGTTAGAGAAAGAAGCAGGGCTAAAACTATGTGAAAAAAGGTAGAAATTAATAGGGCTCCGGAAAACCCGCTCACGGTCTGCAGTAGATAAAACCAACCCCTCTTGATTTTTTGGAGAAAGGATTCTCTCTTCTGAGCCTCCTTCCCAGGGAAAAGAGCTATCAGGCTCATAGGAGACCCCGTTAACCCCAGAATTATCTCACCGCTATTAATATTATAGGTTGATATTAAAGCCGATTCAACCAGGCCCAGACCGGTAGAGCTCGATGCGTGCCAGCCCATGGATGGCAGGCCTTAAAACGGCAATTGAGCTGACGGCCGAAGGAAGCTTATTGCTGAAACTGGTTTTTTAAGATATTATTTATAAACAAATTAAAATCGTTCAGGCGAGAACAAAAATGGCTGTTAAAAAACAGGTGCCGAAGCCCGAATATGGGGAAAAAGAAGCCAGGGCCGGGCTTAAAGCCCGTCTGCCTGAGATTCAGACCTTTCCCAATCAATTTCCTGATTATGAAATCACAATTGAGATTCCGGAATATACCTCGGTCTGCCCCAAAACCGGGCTGCCTGATTACGGGAAGATAACCCTTTGGTACATACCCGACAAGAAGGTCATCGAGCTCAAGTCCCTGAAGATGTACATCCTGGCTTACCGCAACCTGGGCATATTTTACGAGAACGCAGTTAACCGCATCCTGGAAGATGTGGTCAGAGCCTGCCGGCCGAAAAAAGCCCTGGTTAGGGGCGAATTCACACCCCGGGGCGGCCTTAAATCCACGGTTGAAGCCCGTTATCCACGTGGTTGATGAGGTAGGGTCCCGCCTTTAAGTTAAGAACCAGAAAAAGAAATGGATAGAGAGAATACAATTATAGAAAGTCAGAAAAAGCAGGGTAGTGTCTCGGGTGAAAAGAAGTCTGGTTCTGCTGCCGACCTGCCCGGTTCCTCACCACATGATAGAACGAGCAGGTCAGCTCCTGCTGTCGAGCGGCCCCCGGCCTTCGGCCTGACCGACCTGCTGATGCTCCTGACGACCATGGTCTGGGGAGCCAATGTTTCGGTCATCAAGGTTTCTTTCGCCGAGCTTCCGCCGCACGCTTTCAACTTAGCCCGCTTTTTATTTTCCGCACTCATTTACGCTTTCATCATCGGGCGGAGCCGGGAAGGTTTTACCATCAGCCGCCGGGACCTGCCGCGGGTGGTTTTCCTGGCGCTTACCGGCATAACCCTTTACCAGGTCTTTTTTATCACCGGGTTGAGCCGGACCTCGGCTTCTCTGGTCTCCATGGGCAATGCCATGACCCCGATTTTTATCGCTGTGTTGAGCACGGCCTTTGGCCTGGAACGGCTGCGCTGGACCGGCTGGCTGGGGATAGTTCTTTCGGTCATTGGCTTTTATGGAATAGTCCTGGGCCGACCCAACGGTTTCAATTTCAAGGGGGCGGAAGTCTCCGGCGTCTTTTTCATTCTCCTGGCTGGCCTGATGTGGGCTTTTTATACAATCTTTGCCCGGCCGGTGCTGAAGAAGATTTCGCCGACCAAGCTGGCCGGGCTGACCAACATTATCGGGACAGCTTTTTACCTGCCTTTTGCCTGGAAGGAGTTTTCCCGGGCCGATTTTTCCCGGGTAACTCCGGGCGGCTGGCTTGGCCTTGTTTATTCGGGCTCTTTAGCCCTGGTCTTCGGGTTTGTCGTCTGGTATAAATCGGTCGAGCGGGTAGGGGGAGCCAGGACGGGAGTTTACAGCAACCTGACCCCGGTTTTCGGCGTGCTGACCGCGGTAATTTTCCTCGGAGACCGGATAAGCTGGCTGCAGATTCTGAGTGCTCTGGTGATTTTCTTTGGGGTTTACCTGACCCGCAACGGCCACCAGCTTTTCAAGAAAATAATTCCAGCCCCCGACAATAAATAATTCCATTTGTACCGATACTCTTAACAGTGTCCACCCCTGGATTCCATTAAAGCCTGCGCCATGGTTTGGTTACAGCCAGATAAGCCTGGAACTAGTCCCGTCGCCTTTTCCTGGTCATCGGGGGTAGGTAACGAAAACTACTTGCCCGGTGATCATCATTTCCAGTTGTTGATGCTTTAATAAGCTAACCATGCGGCTGGGATGGGAGAGGACCTGGGTAATTATGAAGTTTGCAGTTAAAAAAGATAAGGTAAAAATTATGATAATGGAATTTGTAATTCTTCGCCGTGGATTTATTTTATTCCATAAATTTTATGGAGCTGGCAGGTCAGCCTGATGTTCTTAAGCCCGTCCTGGACAGCCTGCCGGTAAAGCTTCCAGGCTTTTTTGTAACTCCAGCCCGCGTTGGATTGAGGTTGAAGCAGAAGCGGAATTTTTTCTGAAAAAGCCCGCCTGATTTTTTTTACTTCTTCCAGTTTCAGGCCCCTGGTGACCACCAGTTTGACTTCATCGGCCTGCCGGCGGCAGCTTTGGGTAGCCTGATAATCTGGAGGTTTGGGGGAGACCGTCAGCCAGTCGGGCTTGAAGCTTAAGGACCTTGTTCCGTTAGTTTCCAGATGGATTCTGTATCCATTTCTTTTAAGCAATCGGACCAGGGGGCCCACTTCCTGAAGCAGAGGCTCGCCGCCGGTCAGGCAGACCCAGTCTGTGGGGTGCTTCTGTCCAATTCCTACTATTTTACTAAGTATTAAGTCAACCCCGAGCTCTTCTCCGCCGGCCCAGGCATATTTGGTATCACAGAAAGGGCAGCGCAGGTTGCAGCCCGAAAGCCGGACAAAAATGGTCGGCTCTCCCTGGCGCAGGCCTTCTCCCGCGGCCGAGAAGAAAATCTCGCTAATCTTCAGTGTAGGTGGCTGCGGCATCCTCCGACTCCCAGACGGTGACGCCCGTCACCGGGTAGTACTCTTTCATCCTCTTGTAGATTTCCCGGGCCAGGTTTTCGGCCGAGGGGTTAAAGTCAAAGGCTTCGTTGAGCAGGGTGTGGTCCGGAAGAATTTCTGCCAGCTTCTTTTTTATCTCGGTAAAATCTATGCCAATTCCGGTCTTATCCAGCCCCCTGACCGTTATTTCCACTTCCACTTGAAAAGTATGTCCATGAAGCTTCTCGCATTTTCCCTTGTATTCCCTGAGGTAATGGGCGGCGGAAAATTTATCCCGGACTCTAAGTTTCCAGCTCATATTTTCCCCTCCTTTTTGAGGCGCAGCAGAAGATGGTCTTCCTGGCCGACTTCTGCCCAGGCCTGCTGCCGGAGCAGGCAGGCCGAACAGCGGCCGCAAGGGATTTCCTTTCCTGAATAACAGCTTACAGAATAGGAATAGTCTGCTCCTTGCTTCAGCCCCTGCCTGATAATTTCTTCCTTCTTCAATTTAAGGAAAGGAGCAATTATCCTGAATTTTTTACGGCGGAATTTAGCCCCCGTCCCTTCGTTGACGGCCCGGTTCATGGCCCGGACAAAAGCGGCCGTGGTGTCCGGGTAATGGGGTGAGTCAATGACATTGAAGCCACAGATAATATCATTGATTCCCGGGCTTTCAGCCAGAGCGGCCGCTACAGCGATAAAAATTCCGTTGCGGAAAGGGACGTAGGTTGCCGGCAACCCTTTTTTAATCTCCCAAATTTTCTTAAACCCGGGCACTTCAATTCTTTCATCGGTTAGAGCTGAGCCGCCCACCTGGCGCAGGTCAAGTTTAATAATTTTCGGCTCCAGCCCGAGCCGGGCACAGGTTTTCCTGGCCATTTTTATTTCCACCCGGTGCCGCTGCCCATAATCAAAGATGACCGGCTGAACCTTCTTATATCTGCTTAAAGCCCAGAACAGGGCAGTGGTTGAATCAATCCCGCCTGAAAAAAGAACCAGACAGCTACCCTTCCGTGTTTTCCCCGGATAAGGTCTGTCTTTTTTCTTAATCTGAGCCATTGATTAAACCTAACCGCTTTAATCATACCCCAGGGCCGGCTCTGGCTCAACCGGGAAATGAAGCTCAAACCAGCAGCCGGTTTCGCCGGCAGGCGCAATCTCGACCTGCCCGGACCGTTTTCGCCGGGCACCCGGGTGGCTATTGCCTTAGAGCTCACCGGGAATTATATTTTTTAAGAGCAGAAAATTTCTTTAGCCCTCTCTCTCCAGGAGGACGGGAATGAAGAAAGTCGGCTTGGTTCTAATAGCCCTTATCATTTTAGCCTGGCCGCTCCAATCAGCGGAATTTAAGCGAATCATCGGGCCGGTATTTTCCAGCTTTTCCCGGCCCTGGCCCGGTCCTTTTCCGGAAATCTACCCGGTTGATTTCAGCCCCGGTAGCACCTTAAGCCCCTTCAAGGATAACCGGTTTTCCTTTTTTGGCGGCCTGGGTTTGGAATTTCCACTGTCCCGGGTGCTGGAACTTGAATTCGAAGTTCTGTATAAAGAAACCGGCGGGCAGCACCGGGTGGATACGGGTTTCTTTGATTCCTACCTTTACGAGTTTCAGCTGAAAGAGATTTCCTTTCCGCTGCTCCTGCAGACCCATTTCTGGAAAAAATCGCGGCCCTATTTACTGGCGGGGATAGATTTTTCCTTTATCCTGTCTCATCGCTGCCAGATTTTTTACCGGCCAGAAGTCGGCCAGATACAGCAGAAGGTAATGGAAGCTGACCTCAAAAGCCTGACCCGGAGAACTGACCTGGCCCTGGTCCTCGGGCTGGGGTTTGAAGTGGCCGTTAATAAAAGAAAGATATCGGTAGAAGGCCGTTACGGACTCGGGCTGCCAGACCTGTACCGGGGACCGGCGCTGGCTTTTGAGGGAACACCGGTTAAGGTGCGCAGTCGTCAGTTTCTCCTTATCATCGGGTATGTTATAAGATAAATTTTAGCCCGATTGCTATCCGATTATCTTTTTTGATCTCAGGAACAAGGCCTTTCCCACTGGTGTTCGGACCGCAGGTATAAGGGCCTTGATTTACGGCTGAGCCCGGAGAACATCTTAAATTTTGATCATTTTTTAACCGGGTTTTCTCACCCGGTCTGATTGACATAACCCGGCTTAGATGTTAAGTTTTATATTCCATGACCCTGGAAAAACTGGAACGGCAACTGCAATCTCTGGAAAAAGGCAGCCGCTTTATCCTCCGGGATGACCTCTATGATTTGACCGGGCTGGAGCAGATTCTGGAGAAAGCCACCGCCCGGAAGGTAAAAATTGCCCTGCTTGATAGCGGAAAGCTGGCTCCGGCCGACCTGGAACGGCTGGCCGATTTCCCCTTTTCTTTTTATACCTCTGATGTCGCCCGGACGGATTTCCAGGTTTTAAGCCAGCTGGCCCTGGCCTTGAGGCCGAAGGGCTGCAGGCTGGGGTATTTTATCCAGGGCCAGCTTCAGAACCTACCTGACTTTTTAGCTAACCTGGAAGTTTTCGATTCCATATTTATATCCAGCCGAGACCAGTCCCGACCGCTGGACCAGCTGGGCTGGCTGGCCGAGGAAATTTCCCGCTCCCACACCACCCTTGTCTATTATCATCATCAAAGCCTGGAAGAAAACCTGGCTTCTATCGGTCTAAAGAATTGCTGGGTTCATCTGTCCAGCAGGAATTTTAATGAAGATTCCGAGATTATGATTCTGGACCTGTTGAAGAACATAAGAAAAAATAAAGGCCGTCTGGTTGTTCATGTTGACCGGAGCCTGCCTTATCCGTTTCTTAAAGAGCTGGGAGAGGCTGGCGCTTTCCTGGTGTTCAACCTGCCCCCGGTGGAACCGGCTTCGAGAATATTCCAGCTGGTTAATACCTGGCAGAAGAAGAAGCTGCCCGAGACAGCTTTTTACCTCTATAAAGAAATTATGGCCTGAACAGAAGCCGGCCATCCGGCCCGGCTGGAAATCAGGACGGAAAAGGTTAACAGAGCAGGTAATTCGGATATAATATGTTTTTTGAAATTAAAGGCGGAAGTAGCCGATGACTGAAAAAGAATTAAAAACAACGGACCAGACTGGAATGGACGCCGGGCAGGCCCTGCAGCAGGTCAGGCAGGCGGAGGAGCGGGCCCGGCAGCTGGTAGAGGAAACCCGCACCCGGACTGCGCCCGAACTGGTCAGGCAGGCGGGGGAAGAAGCGGAGGAACTGAGAAAAGAGATTCTGGCCGAGGCCCGGCAACAGGCAGAGAAGTTGAAAAAAGAGATAATCGAAAGAGCCCGGGCCGAGGCCGAGAGCCTCAGCCGGCAGACTGAAGCCGAGAAAGCCGCAATCCTCAGGAAAGCGGAAGACAGCTTCAAGGAAGCGGTAGAAAAAACCGTGGCCCGGCTGCTGGAGATTATGGAGTCCAGAAAGGTTTAACGATGGCTATCGCGCGGGTCAAGAGGTTCGAAATCCTGCTGCCGGCGGAAGAGCTGGACGGATTTCTCTCCCATCTTCAGGAACTGGGAGTGGCCCAGCTGGACCCGGTTCCCTACGAGGAGCTGGAGCTAAAACCGGCGGAAACCGACCCCTCGGAATACGAGCGCTGGCTGGCCCGCATCAGCCGACTTCTGCAGAACCTGCCTCCCTCGGAGGAGCAGAAAGGCCTGAATAAAATTCTGGCTGAAAAGCCAAAGTACTCGGCCGGATTGAGAAAAGCCCTGCTGGATTTCGGCTACCAGAAGGTAGTCGAGGATTATGAACGGCTGGAAAGCCGGCGCAGCGAGCTGCTGCAGGAAGCAAAGCAACTGGAAAGAGAATGGGAATTTTTGAAGCCCCTGGAATCTTTGGCCGTTCCCATCAGGGAACTGACCGGGCTGGAGTCCTGTCAGGTCCAGCTCATTCAGATTCAGCCCCAGGACCTCGGTCTTATCCTGGAGCAGGTCAGGGAGTTGCCGGCTGAAGTGTTTGTGGTCAGTGAAGAGAAAAGCCGGGCATTTATTCTCCTTCTTCATCACCAAACGGCCCGCGATGAGGTGGACCGGGTGTTTTCAGAAATCAAAACGGTTTACATATCCCTGGGGAATTATCTCAGCCGGGTAAGGGGAGAGGAAAGGCTGGCCGATATTCTGGCTGAGCTCCAGCAAAAGAGAGAGGAAAAACTCAGACTGGCCCAGCAGCTGGAAAAGGATATGGCCGGATTCGCCGTCCACCGCCCGGCCCTGATGGCCGTGCATGATGTTCTGCTGAGTGAAAAAGAAAAACTGGTCGGGGCTGGCCTGGCCGGGTTGACCGAAAAAACCTGCTGCCTTTTAGGCTGGATTCCAGAGGCCGAGGCCGAAAACTTTACCGCCCGGGTAAAAAAGCATTCCGAACGCCTTCATTTAAATATAAGGGACCCAAAACCGGAAGAACTGGAAGAAGCTCCGGTCATCCTGGAGAATCCGGAGTTTGTTAAACCCTTTGAGGTGATTACCAACCTGTACGGCCTGCCGCAACCGCGGGCCATCGAACCGACAATTTTTCTGGCGCCGTTTTTCTTTGTTTTTGTCGGGCTGTGCGTCAGTGAGGCTGGCTACGGCCTGGTGGTGACCCTGCTGAGCCTGCTTTACCTGAAGCTGGCCCGGCCCAAGGGCGGTACCGAGCTGTTCTTACGGCTTTTGGTTTACCTGGGAATCTCCAACGTCATCCTGGGAACCTTGGTCGGTGGCTGGTTTGGTTTTCCGATAAAACCGCTGTTGCTTATTGATCCCCTGAAAGACCCGATTCCTTTTATGATTCTGGCCCTGATTCTGGGGTTTATTCAGGTGATGCTATCCACCTTCCTCAGCCTGGTCCGGGAATACAGAAGTGGTAATAAAGTCGGAGCTATTGCTGTTAAGGGCGGCTGGTTGTTGCTGTTGCCCTCGCTGGTCGGCTACCTGGTTCTGAAGAAGCCGGTCTTTGGAATCCTGGCTCTGGCGGGAGCGGCTGGAATTGTTTTCTTCACTTCTAAATCAAGAAATCCGCTGGCCCGCTTTTTCAGCGGTCTGTATGCGCTCTACGGGATTTCCGGTTACCTGGCTGACACCCTGTCTTATTCCCGCATCCTGGCCCTGGGTTTATCCACCGGGGTCATTGCCATGGTAGTCAACAACCTTTTCCAGATTGCCTGGAAAATTCCCTACGTCGGCTGGCTGGCGGCCATTCTGGTCTTCATCGGCGGACATCTTTTTAACCTGGGGATAAGTTTCCTGGGAGCCTTTGTCCATTCCATGAGGTTGCAGTTTGTCGAATTTTTTACCAGGTTCTATCAGGCCGGGGGGAAACCCTTCAAGCCCTTAAAATTGGAAAGTAAATACGTGGAGTTTATAAGATGATAGATTTATCATCAGGGACTCTAACAGGAGGAAAAAAATGAGCTTAGGCTTAACACTGGCTATCCTGGGTGGAGCCCTGGCTGTCTTTCTGGCCGGGATTGGCTCGTCTATTGGAGTCGGTCTGGCCGGCCAGGCAGCCTCGGGCGTGATGAGCGAAGACCCATCCAAGTTCGGTTCCATGTTGCTGCTGGCAGCCCTGCCCGGAACCCAGGGCATCTACGGGTTCCTGAGCGGCTTTCTGGTGATCTTGAAGCTGGGACTGATAGGCGGAACGGCCCTGGCGCCCACCGTCCAGCAGGGTCTACAGATTATGTTTGCCTGTTTCCCGGTGGCCTTTGCCGGGCTGGTTTCCGGAATCCACCAGGGCAAGGTTTGCGCGGCCGGTATCTACATGGTGGCCAAGCAACCCAAAGAAATGACCAAGCCCATGGTTCTGGCGGCTCTGGTTGAAACCTATGCCGTCCTGGGCCTGCTGGCCACCGTCCTGATTCTTAACGGAATTAAACTTTAATCGCGGCCGGGGACAAGATGAGCCTGGAAAAAATTCTGGAAAAAATAGAACTGGACGCCCGGCAGGAAGCGGAAAGAATTCTGGCTGAAGCCCGGGAGAAAGCGGAGCAGATAAAGAAAGAAGCCGGAGAGAAAGCCCGGGAACAGGCCGAGGCCGTGCTGCGCCAGGCCGAAGTTGAAGCCCGGCTGGAAGCCAGCCGGATTATTACCCAGGCCCAGCTGCAGAAGAGGATGGAGCTCTTAAAAACCAGGAGGGCCCTGATCAACAGGGTGCTGGCGGCGGCCCTGCAGAAAGATGAGTTAAAAAAGGCCAGACTGAAGAAAGAAATTATCTCCCGCGATGGGGTCAGGCAGGAAAACCTGCCTTCTGACCGGCTTTTGGAAGAACTAACCCAGGCCGTGGAGAACGATGTTCTGGAGTGGCTGAGAATTTGAGATGACCAACAAGGTGACTGCTCTGGATTACGCCTTTGCCGTCGGACGCGTCCGGGCTCTGGAAAACTATCTTATTCCATACCAGGTTTTCCGGGAAGCGACTGAGGCTGAGACGGCCGGGCGGGCTGTGGAGTTAATCTCCGATGCCGGGAAGTTTGGAGAGGATCTGCTCCTGGTAAAGACTCCAGACCAGCTGGACCGGGTTTTGCTCAAAGAAAGAATGGCCCTGGACTTCAACCTGGAAGAACTCTTTCTGGAAAGAGAGCTTTACCATGCTTACCTGGCCGGCGAGAATCCAGCCGAGATGGCCCGGCACCTGGACCGGGTTGAAAATCTTTTCATCCGTAACTACTTCCGGCTGCGGCTGGACCTGGCCAACCTCAAGCTCTTCTGCCGCTGCCGTTACCTGGGACTTCCAGCCAGCCGGCTGGAAGAAAACATTCTCCCCGGCGGATCACTGGAGAAAAAATTATTCCTGGAAAATTATGATTCCTCCAACGAGGAATTTTATCAGTCTCTCCGGGCCGGTCAGTACGGCGACCTCTGGAAGATAGCCAGCGAATTCCTGGCTTCCAGGGAAAGCCTGGTCGGCCTGGAGCGGGAAATCGAAAATCTGTCCCTGGCCTACCTGAGACAGGCCAGGCAGATAACCTTCGGGCCGGAACCTCTGTTCGCCTACGGCCTGGCCCGGCGGCATGAGCTGAAACTGGTCCGGATAGTTCTGGCCGGAAAATTCCTGGAACTTCCGGTCTCATTCCTGAAAGAAAGGATAAGCCAGACCTATGTCTGAAGCCGGTAAAATAGCCATAATCGGCGACCGGGACCTGGTCGCACCCTTTAAGGTCTTCGGTCTGACCGTTTTAACTCCGGCCAGCACGGAAGAGGCCAGGACCATGCTGGCCCAGGTAGTTCAGGAAAAATACGCTATCTGCCTCATTCAGGAAACCTGGCTGGATAGCCTGAAACCTGAGGTGGCAGAATTAAGCCATAAATTTGCTCCGGTCTGTGTTGGCTTTTCCGATTTCCGGGCCAGCTCCGAATCGGTAGAAAACCTGATGCGGGAGCTGTCCATCAAAGCCATAGGTTCGGATGCACTCTTTACCAGAGGAAGGAAAGAAAATGAAACAAGGTAAGATTATCCGGGTGGCCGGTCCCCTGGTGGTGGCTTCCGAGTGTCTCGGGGCCAAGATGTACGACATGGTCAAGGTGGGACACCTGGGGCTGATCGGTGAGATCATTGAGCTCAACAACGACCAGGCCTACATCCAGGTTTATGAAGATACTACCGGAGTGGGGCCGGGAGAGCCGGTTTCTCTGACTGAAAAGCCGCTGTCGGTAGAACTGGGTCCGGGCCTGCTGGGCTCGATTTATGACGGCATCCAGCGCCCGCTCGACGTGATCAGAGCCCGTTACGGGGAATTCGTGTCGCGCGGGATTGAGATCCCGGCTCTCGACCGGGAGAAACGCTGGGGTTTTGAACCGATAAAAAAGAAGGGCGATAAAGTCCTGGCCGGGGATATTCTCGGCTACGTCCAGGAAACGCCTCTCATTCAGCACCGGATCATGGTGCCGGAGAATGGCGACGGGGAAATCGTTGAGATTAGAGAAGGAGAATTCCTGGTGACCGACGTGGTCTGCCGGATCAAAAAGGAATCGGGTGAAGTAAAAGAGCTGAACCTGTTCCAGGTCTGGCCGGTTAGAAAGCAGCGCCCGGTCAAAGAGAGGCTGATGCCCTTTGAACCCCTGATAACCGGCCAGAGAATACTCGACACCCTGTTTCCCCTGGCCAAAGGCGGAACAGCCTGTGTCCCGGGGCCCTTCGGCAGCGGCAAGACCGTCGTCCAGCACCAGTTAGCCAAGTGGTCTGATGCCCAGGTTATAGTCTACGTGGCCTGCGGCGAGCGGGGCAACGAGGTGGCCGACCTGCTTTTGAGCTTCCCGGAACTCAAGGACCCCAACACCGGGCGGCCGTTGCTGGAAAGAACGGTCATAATCGCCAACACTTCCAACATGCCGGTGGCGGCCCGTGAAGCTTCCATCTATACCGGCATGACCATTGCCGAATATTTCCGCGACATGGGTTATTCGGTGGCCCTGATGGCCGACTCTTCTTCTCGCTGGGCCGAAGCCCTGAGAGAAATCGGCGGCCGGATGGAGGAAATGCCCGGCGACGAAGGCTACCCGGCCTATTTGGCCAGCCGCCTGGCCGAATTTTATGAACGGGCCGGCAAGGTTATCTGTCCCGGTTCCGAGGGAAGAATCGGTGCCCTGAGCGTTATCGGGGCCGTCAGCCCGCCCGGAGGTGACCTGTCCGACCCGGTGGTCCAGGCCACCCTGAAAGTGGTTAAAGTCTTCTGGGCCCTGGATGACCGCCTGGCCAACATGAGACATTTCCCGGCCATCAACTGGTTGCAGAGCTATTCCCTCTACCGTGAATCGCTGAGAAAGTATTTCGCCGAAAAGGTGGCCGAAGATTTCGTGGAGCTCAGCCAGGAAGCGATGAAACTCCTGGAACTGGAAGCCGAGCTCCAGGAAATTGCCAGGCTGATCGGACTGGAATCTCTGTCCTTCAAGGAAAGACTGATTCTGGAAACGGCCCGTTCCATCCGGGAAGATTTTCTGCACCAGAACGCCTACCATCCGCAGGACACCTACACTTCAATGCGCAAGCAGTACTTGATGCTGCGCACCATCCTGCATTTTCATCACCGGGCCAACCAGGCCCTGGACGAGGGCCGGGAATTCAGTGACATCGTTTCCCTGGAAGTCCGCGACCGGATTTCCAAGATGAAATACCTGCCTGAGGATGAAGAAGCCCTGCTTCAGGTGGAAAAAGAAGTGGACGCTTCGTTCAAGGCTCTTCAGGCTTAAAAGGTGAGTGGCATGCACAAAGAATATTTAACCGTTTCCAACATCGTCGGCCCCCTGGTCATCGTGGAAAAGATTGCCGAGGTCAAATACAACGAACTGGTGGAAATAGAAGACTCCCGGGGCAACCTGCGCCGCGGGACGGTGCTGGAAGTCTCGACCGAGCAGGCCGTGGTCCAGGTGTTCGAAGGAACAGTCGGCCTGGACATCGATAAATCCCGCGTCAGGTTCCTGGGCCGTTCTCAGCAGCTGCCGGTTTCGGAAGAAATCATCGGCCGGGTGTTCGACGGCTCCGGCCGACCGCGGGATAACGGTCCGCAGATCATTGCCCGCAAGCGACTGGACATCAACGGCAGCCCCATCAACCCCGACGCCCGCGATTATCCTTCCGAGTTCATCCAGACCGGAATTTCGGCCATTGATGGCATGAACCCGCTGGTCCGCGGACAGAAGCTGCCGATATTTTCCGGCAGCGGCCTGCCCCATCCCCGCATTGCCGCCCAGGTTGCCCGTCAGGCTAGAGTCCTGGGCAAGGAAGAAAAATTCGCCGTGGTCTTTGCGGCCATGGGTATCACCTTTGAAGAGGCCAATTTCTTCATCGAGGATTTTCGCAACACCGGGGCTCTGGAGAGAGCAGTTCTGTTCTTAAACCTGGCCAACGAGCCGGCCATTGAAAGAATCGCCACCCCACGCCTGGCCCTGACCTGCGCCGAGTACCTGGCCTTTGAGCTGGACATGCACGTCCTGGTCATCCTGGTTGATATGACCTTTTACGCCGAAGCCCTGCGGGAAATATCGGCTGCCAGGAAAGAAATCCCCGGGCGGCGGGGTTACCCCGGCTATCTCTACACCGACCTGGCCACGATGTACGAACGGGCCGGCAGGATAAAAGGGAAGAAGGGGTCTATCACCATGATTCCCATCCTGACCATGCCCGAGGATGATAAGACCCACCCCATCCCCGACCTGACCGGTTATATCACCGAGGGCCAGATTATTCTCAGCCGGGAACTGCACCGCAAGGGCATCTACCCGCCGATTGACGTGCTACCCAGCCTGTCGCGATTAAAAGATAAAGGAATAGGCAGCGGCAAGACCAGGGAAGACCATGCCGATGTCCTGAACCAGTTGTTTGCCTGCTACGCTCGCGGAAAGGAAGCCCGGGAACTGGCCCTGATTCTGGGCGAGGCGGCCCTCAGCGACCTCGACCGTCTGTATCTTAAGTTTGCTGACCTGTTTGAGACGGAGTTTGTCCGGCAGGGAGAGTTCGAGGCCCGGACCATCGAACAGACAATTGACCTCGGCTGGAAACTGATGCGACTGCTGCCGAAGAAAGAATTGAAGAGAATCAGGCCGGAATACCTGGAGAAGTATTACTGAGGCGATGACAGCAGGGAGAAGCGAAAACAGCCATGAAGCTTAAAGTCAACCCCAACCGGATGGAGCTGCTGCGGCTGCGGCGGCGACTGGCCCTGGCCGAGAGGGGCCACAAGCTGCTCAAGGACAAGCTGGAAGAACTGATGCGGCAGATGCTGGAGACCTCCCGCCGGCTGGCCGAGCTGCACCAGAAAGTGGACCGGGAATTTGAAATCATCACCAGAGCCACAGCCACCGTCCGAATTTCACAGCCGGCTTCCGAAATTTCCGAGCTGCTGGAAGAAGGGGAACTGCGGCTGACCCGGGATAAAGGCCGATTGCTAAACTTAGTCGTGCCCGAGTTCCAGCTGACAGCTCTGCGGACCGGGGCTTACGACCTGTTCCTGACCGAGAGCGAGCTGGATGTGGCCGTCAAGCATTTTCAGAAAGTCCTGCCGGAGTTGCTGGAATTCTGCAGCCTCTGGAAAAAGCTGGAACTGCTGGCTCATGAAATCGAAGTGACCCGAAGAAGAGTCAATGCCCTGGAATACATATTAATCCCCAGCCTCAAAGAAACCATCCGGGCCATCTCCTCGCGCCTGGAAGAGATTGAACGTTCTTACCAGGTTCAGTTGATGCGGGTGAAGGAGATAGTTCGCCACCACTAATAGTGGCTTAAAATTCCTTTACACAAAAAAAAGTATAAAAAAGCCAAAAAAGTATTGACAACCGGAAAAAATGCTGTATATATACAATTGAAAATGAAAAATAGAAATGAGACTGAAAGCAGCGATTAAAAATTTTTTGGGGGAATGCATTTAAAAAGTTTTTAGCCACGAGAGAACGAAAGATGAAAATCGCTTTGCTTTTCAGCTCGAAACAGGGAATGGCCAGAACCCTGGCCCCTTTTGTTTTTGAAGAGAGAGTGGAAGAAGGGGAAGAGCCCCCACCTGATTTGTTAGCTGAATGTGACAGCGATGAAACTATCACTGCCGTTCAGCGAGCCCTGCAGCAGTTTCACCAGGTTATCCTGATTGAATCCGATGACCAGGCTTACCTCCGGCTGATGGAGGAAAAACCCGACCTGGTCTTCAACATGGCCGAAAGACTTTTCGGCCCCAACCGGGAATCTCACATCCCCACCATCTGCGAAATGCTCAACATTCCCTACACTGGCTCCGACCCGTTGACCCTGGGAATCTGCCTGGACAAATCCCGGGCCAAAGAAATTCTGAGTTACCATGGAATCCCTAATCCCGAATTCCTGGTGATAGAAAGAGTCGAGGATATTCCGGCCAGGCTGAGCTACCCGCTGATTGTCAAACCTCTTTATGAGGGTTCGAGCAAGGGCATCAAGGATAATTCGGTGGTTGCCAACCGCCGGGAGCTCAAAGCAAAAATAAATGAAATAAACAGGCTGTACCAGCAGCCGGTGATAGTAGAAAAGTTCCTGAGCGGCCGGGAATTTACTGTCGGAGTCCTGGGTAATTACCCCGAGCTGGAAATTCTGCCGATAGTCGAGATTGACCACTCTCAACTTCCGCCCGGAGCCAGGCCGATCTATTCCTACGAAGCCAAGTGGGTCTGGGATACTCCCGACAAACCCCTGGAAATCTTCCGCTGCCCGGCCGACCTTACAAGAAAATTAAAAAATGAGATTGAAGACCTCATCAGGAAAACCTGCCGGATTTTAAGAATCAGGGATTGGGCCCGGATTGATGTCCGGCTCGATGCCCGGGGTGTGCCCAACATCCTGGAAATCAATCCGCTGCCCGGAATCCTGCCCAACCCCGAGGACAATTCCTGCCTGCCGAAAGCGGCCCGGGCCGCTGGCTATACCTATGACCAGCTCATCAACCGGGTGGTCTGGGAAGCCAGCCGGAGATATGGCTTACCGCTTGAGGTCTACCGGGAAGCTTTCCAGCCTGCCGCCAACTCCCTGGGAGCTGGAGGAGCCGATGGCCACTGACAGTGTCAAAGTCGGAGTGGCTTTCAACACTTACGAGCCTTTCATCTACCGCCCGGAAAAAGTTTCCGAGGACTCGGTGGCCAGAGTGGCCGAAGTGGTCTGCCAGACCCTGAACCAGGCCGGGGTGGAAGCCACCCTGGTGCCCTTGCAGAGGAGCATGTTCACCTTTCTGCGCCGGCTCAAAGAGCTGAACGTGGAAGTGGTGGTCAACCTGTGTGAAGGCTTTTTCGGCAATCCCCAGTGGGAAGCTAACGTGGCCGCGGTCATGGAGATGCTGCACATTCCCTTCACCGGAAACGGCTCCCGCACCCTGGCCCTGTGCCAGGATAAACACCAGGCCAAAGCCATCCTCAGTTCGTTCAACCTGCCGGTGGCTCCCAGCCAGCTGATCACTTCAGCTGAAGAAATGGTCGAACTCAAGTTCCCGGTAATCGTCAAGCCCAATTCCGAGGATGCCAGCATCGGGGTTCATCCCGAGTCCGTGGTCCATGATTCAGAAGCCCTGGCGGCCAGGGTAGAGAAAATAGTCAAGACTTATAACCAGCCGGCCATAGTTGAGGAGTACATAGAAGGCCGGGAGTTCAACGTGGCCGTTCTGGAAGACGACGAGGCCCGAGCCCTGCCAGTTTCTGAAATAGATTTTTCTAAAATGCCGGAAGGTTATCCTCACATCTGTAGTTACGAAGCCAAGTGGTACCCGGACCACATCCTGTATAAAGCCACCCCGCCCATCTGCCCGGCCCGCATCACTAAGGAGCTGAGCCGGACCCTGCAGGAAATGGCTGTCACCGCTTTCAAAGTTATGGGTTGCCGCGATTATGCCCGGGTCGATTTCCGGATGAACCAGCAGGGCGAGGTTTTCATCCTGGAAGTTAATCCCAATCCCGACATCAGCCTGGATGCCGGTTATGCCCGGGCCTTAAAGGCAGCTGGAATTGAGTACGCCGAGTTCTGGAAGCTGTTGATCAATAATGCCAGGAAAAGGAAGGAAGGCTATGCTGCGGCCAATGGTAAAAGCTGACCGCCAGCCGGTGCTGGAGTTAATCCGGGCCACCGGGTTTTTTACGGAGGGCGAGATCCAGGTCGCGGAGGAATTGATCGACATTTATCTCAATAATCCGGAGCAGCGCGACTATTACATAGTGGTGGCCGAAAATGAACAAGGACAGGTGGCCGGCTACATGACCTACGGACCAACACCCCTGACCGAAGGCACCTGGGACCTTTACTGGATCGCGGTGGCTCCCGAGGCCCAGGGCCGGGGGTACGGTCAACAACTGGTGGGCTGGCTGGAAACTGAAGTTAAGAAACATCAGGGTCGATTGGTTCTGATAGAAACTTCTTCTCAGTCTAAGTATCAGCCGACCAGGAAATTCTATGAAAAATTGGGATATTCCGAAATTGCCCGTATCCCGGATTTTTACCGTCCCGGAGACGACCGGGTGATTTTCGGAAAATATTTTCGCTCAAAGGAGTGAGAAAAGGAGACAATGGAAGACTGGCAACGAATCTTACGCGACAGCCTGCGCACGCCCGAAGACATCGCCGAGCATTTCGGCCTCGACCTGGAAGAGGTCAGGAAAATCGGCCGGGCCTTCAAGATCCAGATTACTCCTTACTATGCGAGCCTGATCAAGAAAAAGGGTGACCCCATCTATAAACAGGTGGTGCCAGACCTGGCTGAGCTGGCCGAGAATTCCGGCCAGGAAGACCCGCTGGAAGAAGACCTGGATTCGCCGGTACCCAGCATTGTGCACCGCTACCCGGACCGGGTGCTGTTCCTGGTTTCACACAGCTGCGCTTCCTACTGCCGTTTCTGCACCAGGAAGAGAAAAGTCGGGGACCCCAGCAAGATTCATCCCCGCTACATCGAGGACGGCATCAATTACATCAAGGACCATCCTGAAGTCCGTGACGTCATCATCTCCGGCGGCGACCCGCTCGTTCTGAGTGATGATAAGCTGGAAGCCATCCTCAGCCAGGTGCGTTCCATTCCCCACGTGGAAATCGTACGCCTCGGTAGCCGGGTGCCCTGTTTTCTGCCGCAGAGAATTACCGACCGGCTGGTCAACATGCTGAAAAAGTACCACCCGCTCTACCTGAACGTGCACTTTAACCACCCCGATGAAATCACGCCGGAAGCAGCCCGGGCTCTGAATCTGCTGGCCGACGCCGGTATCCCCCTCGGCAACCAGACCGTCCTGCTCAAGGGCATTAACGACGAGGTCCTGGTCATGAGAAGGTTGATGCAGAAATTGCTGACGGTCAGGGTGCGTCCCTACTACATTTACCAGGCCGACTACGTTAAAGGAACCGACCATTTCCGGACGACGGTAGAAAAAGGCCTGGAAATCTACCAGGGGCTCAGAGGCTGGACTTCAGGCCTGGCTGTTCCCCAGTACGTGATTGACGCTCCTGGCGGCGGCGGCAAAATCCCGCTGATTCCCGAATACGTGCAGTCCATCTCCGACGAGAAAGTGGTGCTCAAAAATTACGCCGGCGAAATTTATGTCTATCCCCAGGTCAAGAGCCAGAAAAAGAGACGGCCGCGGCCGCAGCCCCCGTGTTATGCAGCTTCCAGCCAGCAGCTTTAATCCGGTGTCTGGCTGAGGTAATCGGCCAGCCCAACCTGCTGCAGAATGGCCAGAGCTTCCTCGTTGCTCACTCCTCTCTTCTGACGGAGCGACTCCAGAATCCGGATGATAGAGAGGGCCACTTCGGCCGTCTGCCCGGCGACGTTCTGCTTGTCTCTCAGAAAGGCGATTGAATCGTAAAGGACGGCGTTAGCTTCAGCATAACTTATTTCGGGACGATGGCCGTATTTTTTTATCCAGTCCGGCTGACGCAGACGGTCGTTAACATGGGATTGAATCAGATAGGTAGCTCGACCGATAAGCTTGAGGTTGCTGGGGCTGACGTTGGTCATGGTGTTACCGATGACCCGGCCCAACCTGGCCATAACGGCCGTGGAATGGGCGTTCAGCACCATTTTCAAACCCACGTTTTGCTTGAGGAGGAAGGGGTCGTTATCGCGGCCGAGGTTGAGCCAGACCTGAATCAGTTCAACCTGGCCGTCGGCGGTCAACCTGGAATAAGAATCGCGAATTTTCTTTTCCAGGGCTACCGTCTGTTTCTCGCTCAGGTCATTGGCGCTGACCATAACCAGGTTAGCCTTTTTTAGCAGAAACAGCCTGACGAAGCGGTTGAAAGGAGAAGCCGGGTCCAGCAGGTTTTTTTCTTCCGGAGTCAGGCAGACAATCACCCCCAGGTCCCCGGCCTGTGGCCCGCGTTTTTTCAGGTTGAATTCGGCGAAGGCAAGATCGTAGAGTTCTTGCTGGTCATCGCCAGCCTTTTTCAGGCTTTCCAGGGCTGCCCGCCGCAGATAAGGGTCCTCCACCTTTTCTTCGAAAGGCGACTGGTAAAATTCCGCCCTGAGGCCGCGGAAGGGGCGCCCCAGGAAACTAAGCCAGGCCTGCCTTTTATCCGGGGCTGGAGTCCAGACCTGGATCCAGCAGCGGCGGGCCGGTTCTTCTACGGTGTCCAGCGGGAAGAGGCGGAAAGTCGGGCTGCGCTCGGTGCTGTCGATGAAAACTGTGATGAGGGCGCGGCCGGCGAAGTAGGTTGAGAAATGATTGCCAGCATAGGTCCGGGCTTCAAGGGCGGTCCAGTCGGCTATCCGGGGTACAGCATTTCTTACCCGGGACAGAATCTGCTTGAATTCCCTGAGTGTGCCGACCAGGTCATACTGGCGGCTGAAGCCAATTTTCTGGAGTTCTTGGCTGGAAAGAAATCCTGACAGAAGCTCGTAGACTGCAGCCTGCAGGGCTGTCCCCACCACGTAGGTCTCAATGGTGGTGGCCTGCATCCGGGTAGAGCCGGTGATGGCCATCGGCCCGGTGGTCAGGTTGATCCGGGTGAGCCCCGGTTCCTCAATGACCGAACGGCTGCGGTCAAAGGGTCGTAGCCGGTCGTCGGGGTTGTTGTAGATGAAATAGAGCTTCTTGCGGCTCTCGTCCGGGTTGTAACCGGGGGAGTCTTTCCATTGTTCCAGGGCGGCCAGGATGGTTCCGATGACCGAGGAGGTTTCCCCGCCCTCGGTGACGCAGATGACCAGGTCGCCCTTTTTTATTCCGTGGTCCTGGAGCTGCAGCCGGCCGATGAGCTGCAGGTCTTCAAATCCCTCCAGGGAAGAAATCAGCGCCCGGTCGCCTCCGGTCATCTCGCCGGTCAGCCGGTCCGCGATGTCCGGGCCCAGATTCTTTTCAATTTTAGCCCAGATGGCTTTATCCTGGCCCAGGGTATTCCAGAAGGGTCGCCAGAAGCTGCTCTCCATCTGCTTGGCCAGCCGGCCGGTGGCCCCGCAGCCATAGATGTAAATCCCGCGGCCGGCCCTGATGGTATTTTTAATTTCGGCTGAAAGCTGCAGCAGGTCCTGGGGGGCAATGGCCAGTTCTTCTAACCGGCTGACGATATCCTCGTCCACCGAGAAAAGCATGTGCAGGGCGGCCGGCAGGTCGGTCTTGATTCGTTCGCTCAGGTTCCAGGTTCTGGGATGGCGCTGTTCAGTCAACAGCGTATGAAGCTGAAACTGGGATTTATTCTGAACGTAATCCAGTGATTCCGGCGAAACTTCCAGACCCAGCAGCTGGAGCAGGCCGGAGGGAGGCGAGAGCTGTTCCTGTTTTAAGCCGGGGCGGGCCAAGAGCGCCATAAATCCTACTAAAATAGTAGGAATTAGCAATGGCCAGGCCCAGCGGGTAAGGGTCGGCTTATTTCTGTTTCTTGTCCGGGACATAGTTTTCATAGGGTTTCCCGTACTGGTGGGTGTCGTCCAGGATATCGGTCTTCTGCCAGTCGCGGATCCAGTCTTCCACCAGAAAGACCTGAAGGCCGCCGGCAGAGGTCGAACAGACCACCCGGTTCAGACCGGCATTGATGATCATTTTCTTGCAGATAAAACAGGGGAAAGCGTCTATCGCCTGACCGGTTCCGGGGTCCTGGCCGTAAATAAACATGTCGCCGCCCAGCAGGCTGACTCCAGCCCGGGCGGCGTTAATGATGGCGTTCTGTTCAGCATGGACCGAGCGGCAGAGCTCGTAACGCTGGCCGTGGGGGATGTTCAACCTATCCCGCAAGCAAAAACCGTGCTCCAGGCTGTCACGGGTTTTACGGGGAGCGCCGACGTAACCGGTGGAGATAATCTGGTCGTCCCGGACGATGATGGCCCCGATTGACCTGCGGAAGCAGGTGCTGCGGCGAGAAACCTCCCTGGCTATTCCCAGGTAATATTCGTCCTTGGAAATTCTGGCGGCCGGCGGTCGGGTGGCCGGGGCCGGTTGCGGGACGGGCTTTTTGGTCCGGGCCTGACTTTTTCTTTTCATCCCAGTTCCTCCAGTTTTTTCCAGAGCTCGGCCAGCGAACCATCGTTGATGATGGTCAGGTCGGCCAGCTGGAGACAGGCTTCCAGCTGCTGGCCGGTGTCGTCGCGGCCTTTCTCCTGCTCTTCCTTCAGCTGGAATTCTTCCAGGGTAGTGGCCGATTCGTTGCGGCCTCTTTTCCTTGTCCGCTCAAAGCGGATTTCAACCGGGGCGTCCACCGCCAGCAGGATAAAGTCGCCCAGGCTTCTCAGGTAAGCGATTTCCCTGGTGTTGCGGATGCTGTCAATCACTGTCGGTCCCTTGATTTTTTCCGCTGCCCGCCGGGCTAGGATGTCCGGGCCGAATTTTTCCCGGAGCTCATTGCCGCAGGCAATGAGGTTGTCGCGGCTGAGTTCAAGGCCCCGGGCTCGCAGCTCCTCTCTTATGACGTCCGACAGCGAAACATAGCCGTAACCCTTTCGCCTGAAGTAATTGGCCGCCTCGCCCTTGCCGGCGCCGTTGGTCCCGGTCAGGCCGATGAGCCGGTAAGCGGTCAGTTTCTTTTTCTTTTCCATTTATCCGGAATAAACTCTGAAAATAAGAATATATCCCAATCCGGAGAAAATTCAAAGGGGAGTTTACCCGGCCAGGTTGTCCGGTCTGGCCGTTTCTTCCTGTTCTTTCTTCCTTCTTCTTTCTTTATTCTTCCCGACGACCATGGCGATCAGGATGCTGATTCCGTAAAGGGCGATCATGGGCACGGCCACGATGCTCTGGGTAATCATGTCCGGCGTCGGGGTGATGACCGCGGCAATGACGAAGGCGGCCAGGACCGCATATTGAAAATTCTTGACCATCCAGCGCCAGGTCACCAGGCCAATTTTTGAAAGAAAATAGACCAGGGTGGGCAGTTCAAAAACCAGGGCAATGCCCAGCAGGACCTTGAGGGCGAAGCCGAAATACTGGTCGACGGTAATCACTGGCTGGAAATCCCGGCCCAGCGTCAGGAAGAAGCGACAGGCCCAGGGGAAGACGATGAAATAACCGAACAGGGCTCCCAGGATAAAGAAAAAACTGGTGAAAAAGACAAACGGGATGACGTATTTTTTTTCTTTCTGGTACAGGCCGGGCGAAACAAACATCCAGAGCTGGTAGAAGACAAAGGGTGAGGTCAGAAACAGGGCGGCCAGGAAAGAGACTTTCAGATAAAGCATGAAAGGTGCGGTCAGGGTGGTAAAGGCCAGCTTGGTTCCCTCCGGCAGGTACTGGGTGACCGGCCTGGCCAGGATGGCGTAGAGCTGGCGGCTGAACATCCAGGAGGGGATGACGGCCACGATGATGGCCACGAACGAATAGAATAATCTTTTGCGGAGGTCCTCGAGATGTTCAAGGAAGGTCATCTCGTCAGGAGACTTTCTGGCCTTCCTCGGGCTCATCGGTTTTCAGGTCCTTTTTGAGGTTGTCCTGGAACTGGTTCAGGTCGTCCTTGAACTCAGTCAGGTTGGATTTAACTTCGTTGATTTCGGATTTGATTTCACTGGCGCTGATCTCTTCCTCCACCTTGCTGCGCAGCTCGTCGGAGGCTTTCTTGAACTCGCGGATAGCCCGGCCGACAGATTTGCCGACCTCGGGCAGCTTTTTCGGTCCGAAAACAAGCAGAGCGATGATGAAGATAACGATTAATTCCGGGACGCCAATCGATCCGAACATTTTTATCTGCCAGATAAACTATAGCCTTTAATAGGGGGGCAGTCAAGCCAGATTCAGCTTTACTTTATGATAACCCTCTGGTAAGATTTAATGTCTGTAAGTGGAAAATAACCAAAAAAATATGACCCAGACTTCAAAAAAGCTCTCGTTACTGGTAGTTTTATTCCCCCTGCTTTTTCTGGTTTGCCGCTCCTCGGTGGCCGTTGACCCCTGGCAACAGGGTGTGAACAAGGTCCTCAACCTGACCGGACTCGTCCAGAAGGAATACTTTGAGGAAAAGGATGCCCGGAAGCTAACCTTTGCCGCCATCAAGGGCATGCTCGACACCCTGGACCCCCATTCCTACTTTCTTGACCCGGAAGGTTCCCGCACCTTTACTGAAGATTACACCGGGAAGTATTACGGCCTGGGCATTCAGATTCAGAAACAGGAAGACCGGCTGGTGGTCATCGCCCCGATTGAAGGCACGCCGGCCTGGAGACTGGGCATTCAACCCGGTGATGTCATCACCCACATTGACGGCGAAAGCACCAAGCCCCTGAGCAGCACCGAAGCCATGCTGAAGCTCCGGGGGGAGAAAGGCACCAAAGTTACTATCACCATCCAGAGAGAAGGCCTGGATAAACCCTTCGACCTGACCATCACCCGCGAGGAAATTCCCCTGAAGAGCGTGCCCTACGCCTTCATGCTCGATGACCAGAAAAAAATCGGCTACATATTTATCCGTAATTTCGGACGTAATACCGTTGATGAGCTGGAAGAAAAGCTGGAAGAGCTCAGTGAGCAAGGCCTGGCCAGCCTGATTCTCGACCTGAGGGGCAATACCGGCGGCCCGGTTTTTCAGGCGGTGGACATGGCCGACCTGTTCTTGCCGCGCGGGACCAAAATTGTCTCGATGAGAGGCCGCAATCCCGCCTACAACCGGGATTTCTACGCCAGCCAGGACAATCAGTATGAGCAACTGCCCCTGGTGATTCTGATCAACCAGGGTACGGCCAGCGCTTCGGAAATCGTAGCCGGGGCCATCATGGACAACGACCGGGGCCTGATCGTGGGCGAGGACTCCTGGGGCAAGGGACTGGTCCAGACCGTCTTTCCCCTGGCCTCGGACATGGCTGTAGCCATCACCACCGCCAAGTACCTGACGCCCAGCGGCCGGGAAATCCAGAGAGATTATTCGCACCTCGAAGATTACATCCTGGCCAAGAGGGCCCCAGAAGAGAAACGCGAGGTCAAGTACACGGTCAAGGGCCGGAAGGTGCTGGGGCAGGGCGGTATCACTCCGGATTATGAGGTTAAGACCAGTTATAAACCTCTGACGGTGGAATTCCTCATCCGGGGAGCTTTTTTCAGTTATGGTCGCAAGTTCAGCCAGCACCAGACCCGGCTTTCCCGGAACTATGTTTTTCCCCAGGAAGTTAAGAACGGCGCCTCCCCGGCCGGCCGCAAAATTTTCGACGAGAAGTTTGAGGTGGGACCGGAAGTGCTCAAGGACTTCCTGGAATATGTGGAAACCACGGGAATTAAATACGACCTGAGTAAGCTCAGCGAGGCCGAAGCTGAAATCAGGAACGAGCTCAAGCGCGAGGTTTTCTCGGCTGTTTTCAGCCTGGAAGAGGGAATCAAAGTTTTCCGCCAGACTGACCCGGTGGTGCTCAAAGCCATTGAGGTGATGCCCGAAGCCGTCAGGTTTGTTAAGAATAGTTGACCAGTTGATTTCGGCTTGGCCTTCTGGATAAAAAGCAGCTAAGGAGTTCTCGATGAAACTGGCCATCGCTTCCGACCATGCCGGCTACGATTTAAAAAAAGAGGTTCTGGCCTATCTCCAGACAGCCGGAGTCTCCTTCGTGGATTTTGGCTGCGGGCCCGGGGAAAGTGTCGATTATGTTGATTACGGGGCCGAGGCCATGCGCCGGGTGGTGAACGGCGAGTTCGACCGGGCCATCCTGTTCTGCGGCACTGGCCTGGGGATGGCCGTGGTGGCCAACAAGTTCCCGGGGATAATTGCCACTCCCTGCTGGGATGAATTCACGGCCACCGTCAGCCGCACCCACAACAATTCCAACTGCCTGTGTCTCGGGGGGCGGGTGCTGACTTCCGACCAGGCTATCAGGATTGTTAAAATCTGGCTGGAAAAGGATTTTGAGGGTGGGCGCCACGAACGACGGATAAACAAGATTTTGGCCCTGGAAAAGGAATTGTGCAGGCTGAAATAGACTGCCGACGGGTATAAGCCTCAGCAGCCGGGCGAGATAAACTGGAAGATTAAGATAAAAGGAGCAGGCTGATGACAGAATTTGCCGATAAAATTACTGCCTGGTGCCGGCGGATTGAACAGAACAATGTCTGGCGCCAGAAACAATGTTTTAACCTTATCCCTTCTGAAAATACCCCCTCCCTCCTGGTTAAGTTAGCAGAAATTGCTGACCCTTCCGGACGCTACGCTGAACACCGGACGATGAAGGGCCAGGAAGTCTATTTCTACCAGGGAACCGATTTTATCCGCGAGGTGGAAATAGAGGCCCGCAAGGAACTGTGCCGGTATTTCGGTTGCTCTGAAGTCGAACTCCGGCCGATCAGCGGTCAGATGGCCAACGAGGTGGTGTTCAAAGGACTGGTCAAGTATGTCAACCGCAAACGGGCTGCCGGCCAGCCTTTCCGCCGGCTGCGGCTGGTGATGAATAATGACCTGAACAAGGGCGGGCATCTGAGCTCCCAGCCGATGGGGGCGCTGTTCAACCTGGTGGAAGAGGACCCGGCCAGCGGCAAGGAAAATGTCATTAATATCCCCGTCCGCCGGGATAATCCCTACCAGGCCGACCTGGAAGCCCTGGCCGAACTGCTGAAAAAGCACCGGCCGGAGCTGGTGGTTTTCGGCAAGAGCATGTTCATCTATCCCGAGCCGGTTGGGTTCGTCTATAACCTGGTGAAAGACTGGCCTGACCGTCCAGTCCTGATGTACGACATGGCTCACGTGCTCGGGCTGTATGGAGCCTTCCAGGCTCCGTTTGCTGAGGGAGCCGACCTGGTTACCGGCAGCACCCACAAGACTTTCTTTGGCACCCAGCGGGGCCTCGTGGCCGGCAATATTCCCGCGGACAGTCCTTTCCAGCAGCTCTGGACCGACATCCAGGGCCGGGCTTTTCCTGGCTCCACCTCCAACCATCACCTGGGGACGCTGCTGGGATTATTGCTGTCAGCCATCGAGATGAACGAGTTCAAGGAAGCCTACCAGACCCAGGTTTGCCAGAACGCCAGAGCCTTTGCCCGCTACCTGAAAGACCAAGGGATACCGGTGGAAGGCGATGAGGCCGACGGCTTCACCCGAACTCATCAGGTGCTGATAAGAGTCAAGAAATTCGGAAACGGGCAGGAAATAGCCCGGCGCCTGGAAGACAACAACCTCCTGACCAACTACCAGGCTCTGCCCGATGACACCACCTTCCTGGAACCATCGGGCATCAGGATGGGGGTGCAGGAGATGACGAGGTTCGGGATGAAAGAAAAGGATTTTGAAATCCTGGCCGGGCTGATAGCCGAGGTCATAATCAGGAACAGGCCGGTGAAAGAAGAGGTCAGCCGCTACCGCCAGAATTTCCTGGAAATGCAATACTGCCTGCCCGAGAAACAGGCACTGGAACTGGCCGGCCGACTGCTGCTGAGCCTGCTGCCTTCGGCCGGCCTGGCTGAAGCCCTGGCCGAACAGTTGGCCAGGAAGGCCAGGGAATTGAAAGATTAAAGGAGGCCTGATGAAAATCCTGCTGGTGGGTTCGGGCGGCCGGGAACACGCCCTGGCCTGGAAGCTGGTGCAGGGCCCTCATTGCCAGAAACTTTACTGCGCCCCGGGTAACGGGGGCCTGGCCAGAATCGCCGAAGTTGTGCCGATCGAGGATACCAATATTTCGCTTCTGGCCCGGTTTGCTGAAGAAAAAAAGATTGACCTGACGGTGGTCGGACCGGAAGTGCCGCTGGCCCTGGGCATCGTGGATGAATTCGAGAGGCGGGGGCTCAAAATCTACGGGCCGAACAAAAAAGCGGCTGAGATAGAGAGAAGCAAGGTTTTTGCCAAGGAATTCATGGAACGACACCGCATTCCTACCGCCCGCTTCCGGGTGGCTGGCAATCCCCAGGAAGCCATGAAAATCCTTAATTCCGGGGAATTTGAATTTCCCCTGGTCATAAAGGCTGACGGGCTGGCGGCGGGCAAGGGTGTGGCGGTCTGCGCCAATGTCAAGCGAGCCGAATATGCCATCAACGAAATCATGGTCAAGAAAAAATTCGGTCCGGCCGGCGACCGGGTGGTCATCGAGGAATTTCTCAAAGGCCGGGAACTGTCCTTTATCGTCCTGACTGACGGGGCTCGGGTTCAGCCACTGGTAACCACCATGGACCACAAGGCGGCCTACGACGGGGACAAGGGGCCGAATACTGGCGGCATGGGCGCCATTTCTCCCTCGCCTTTTGTCTCGGAAAAACTGTTTGCTGAAATCATGGACACCATCGTTTTCCCCACCGTCACCCGTCTGCTGGAAGAAGGACGCCGTTTCAAGGGAACCCTCTATGCCGGGCTGATGCTGACTTCCGAAGGCCCCAGAGTCCTGGAATATAACTGCCGTTTCGGTGACCCGGAAACCCAGGTTCAGATGTTGAGGCTGGAAAGCGACCTGGTGGAAGTCCTGCTGTCGGTGGTAAATGAAGATTTGCTCCGGGATGAGATAAAATGGAGCCCGAAGGTTTCGGGTTGCGTGGTGCTGGCTTCGGCCGGCTACCCTGGAAGCTATGAAAAAGGCAAGCTGATAAAAGGGCTGGAAGAAGCGGAAAAGGTTCCGGGGCTCGTAATCTTTCATGCCGGCACCACCCTGGCCAACGGGCAGTTCTACACCAACGGCGGCCGGGTGCTGAATGTCTGCGCCAGCGAGGAAACCCTGCAGCAGACGATGAAAAAGATTTACGACAGCATTCCGTTGATTAATTTCGACGGCGTTTTTTACAGGAAAGATATCGGAGCCGTAAAGGAGGGTAGATGAAAGTTACCATATTTTTAGGTAGTGACTCCGATTTTGAGGTAGTGAAGGAAGCCCTGGATATCCTCAAGGAGTTCGAGATTCCTTTCAACCTGGAAGTGACCTCGGCCCACCGTTCGCCGGAGAGGACAGTCAGGCTGATCAGAGAAGCTGAGCAGCAGGGAACGAAAGTTTTTATAGCTGCAGCCGGCAAGGCAGCTCACCTGCCGGGAGTGGTAGCGGCTCATACGGTGCTGCCAGTGATCGGGGTCCCGGTCGAAAGCCAGGCCCTGGCCGGTCTCGATGCCCTGCTGTCAATAGTCCAGATGCCCAGGGGAATCCCGGTAGCCACCGTGGCCCTGGGCAAAACAGGCGGGGCCAATGCCGCCCTCCTGGCCGTTTCCATCCTGGCCACTTCCGACCAGAAACTGAAAGACAGACTCGAAGCTTACCGCCTGAAAATGGCGGAAAAAGTGGAGGAAAGCTCCAGGAAGCTAAAAGAGAAGTTATGACCTCGGTCTTCATTCATAACTTCGGTTGCCGGGTCAACCAGGCTGAAGCTTTTGACTGGTGCAGCCAGCTGAGCCAGGCCGGTCTATCGGTGGCCCGGGACTGGCGCCAGGCCGAAATAGTCGTGGTCAATTCCTGTGCCCTGACGGCCAGGGCTGAAGCCGATGTCAGACAATTCCTGAAAAGAATCCGGAGAGAATCACCTGGAGCCAGGATTGTCGTCACCGGTTGCCTGGCCGAAAGAACCCGGGCCGAGCTGGCCGAAAATACGGCTATAGCCTTGATTATTCCCAACGACCGCAAAGAGGAACTGGTCTCTGAGCTTCTCGGCCTGACCGGAGCCGGCCAGGAACAGACGGCAGGAAGGCTTTTCCGGTCAAGAGCCCTGGTAAAAGTCCAGGACGGCTGCGATTCACACTGCACGTTCTGTATCATCCCCTCACTCAGAGGAAAAAGCCGCAGCCGGCCGCTGGAGCAGGTGGTGGCCTGTGTCCGGTCAGTGGTGGAGCGCGGTTACAAAGAAGTGGTCCTGGCCGGGATTCATCTCTGCGCTTACGGTCAGGATTTACGACCGGAAAAATCGCTGCTGGACCTGCTGCGGGCCCTGGCCGAGATTAACGGGCTGCGGCTGATCAGGTTAAGTTCCCTTGACCCCAGACTTCTGCCCCGGCCCCTTCTTGAATTCATGGTATCGGAAGAAAAAATCTGTCCCCATTTCCACCTGTCGCTGCAGCATGCCTCGGAAGCGGTGCTCAGAAGAATGGGTCGGAAAAGCACTCCGGCCGAGTATCTGGAGATTCTGAATTACCTGCGCACCGCAAGACCCGAGTCCAGCCTGGGAGCTGATATCATTGTCGGCTTTCCGGGGGAAAGTGAGGCTGATTTCGCCTTTTTAAGGGATTTTCTCAGCGCCTCTCCCCTGAATTATTTTCATATCTTTTCCTTTTCGCCAAGGACCGGGACGCCGGCCGCTGGCTGGGCCCAGGTTCCTGAAGTGGTGAGGAGGACCAGGTCAGAAGTGCTGAGGAAGCTCTCCCGGGAAAAGAACCTGGCTTTCCGGCGTTCCTTTGTGGGCCTGGTGCTGACGGGAATTGTGGTTAAGAAAAAGGGCCAGGGGGCTGAGGTTCTGACTGGAAATTACATTAAAGTCCTGGTTGAAAACAGCGACCGGTTGACTGCGGGCCAGCTGGTGCGGGTGAAGCTGCTGGAAGCCGGACCGCTGTCAACCAGGGGAGAGGTGGTCTGATGGGCCGGATTAAACTTCTGCCGCCTGAGGTAGCCAGCAAAATCGCCGCCGGCGAAGTGGTTGAACGGCCGGTGTCGGTGGTCAAGGAACTGGTGGAGAACTCGCTCGATGCCGGGGCTACGGAAATCAAGGTAGAACTCGTTGACGGCGGCAAAAAATTGATCCGGGTGCAGGACAACGGCAGCGGTCTGACGCAGGAGGATGTGGCTCTCTGCTTCAAGCGCCATGCCACCAGCAAAATTACCACCGAGGCTGACCTGGAAAGGATTGCCACCCTCGGGTTCCGGGGAGAAGCCCTGGCCAGCATCTCAGCGGTTTCCCGGATTACTCTGAAAACCAGCGACGGTTCGGGAGAGAGGGGCTGCCAGGTGGAACGGGAAGGGGAAAAGCTCCTGCGCTTCATTGAAAGCGCTTTTCCCCGCGGAACCATGGTCGAAGTGCGGGACTTGTTTTTTAACCTGCCGGCCAGGCGCAAGTTCCTGCGCTCGGACCGCTCCGAGCTGAGCCTGGTGGTTCAGTTCCTGACGACCATGGCCCTGGCTTATCCCGGGGTAAAATTTGTGCTGGTCAGTAACAGCAAGGAAATGATAAATTGCCCGGTTGTATCGTCTCTGGGGGAGAGGGTTTACCAGTTATTCGGGAAAAAAGTGCTGGATAACCTGATGAGCCTGGATTATGAGGAGGAGAATTACCGGATATCCGGCCTGAGCTCCAGGCCGTTTTCCGGTCGGCTCGACCGCCAGCACCAGTTTTTCTTCGTCAACCGGAGGCCGGTTAAAGACCGGATGCTGACAGCCGCCCTAACCCAGGCCTATCTCGGAATTCTGGAAAAGCAAAAAAATCCCGAAGGTTTCATCTTCCTGGATATCCCCTATGACCAGGTTGACGTTAATGTTCACCCGGCCAAAGCCGAGGTCAGGTTCAGAGACCCGCAAAAAGTTTTTCGGTTGATATTGAGGGCAGTGGAAATGGCAGCCAGGGAGGAAAGTCTGGTCAAACCCATCCTGGTAGGCGAAGAAAAGCCGGAGACCGGAGAGACGCGGCTGGAAGGAAAAGAAGCTGGTTTTCTCACCCGGGAAGTAATTTCTAAGGGGGAGCGTCAGCCGGGCTGGAGTGAAGCTGCAACCCGGCTGGTCCCGGAAGGGGAGCCGGCCAGTTTCAGGCCCGGAGTTATTGCTGAGACTGCCCCCGAAAGCGAAACGGCCCCGATTAAGGTTCTGGGCCAGTATCTTAATTCTTACATCATTGCCGTTTCAAAAGAGGCGCTATTTATCATCGACCAGCATAATGCCCACGAGAGAATACTTTTTGAGAAGTTCAGACAGCTGGAAGAAAAGAGAGCCTGGACCGCCAGGCAGATGCTTTTTCCCCCTGTTATTGACCTGACGCCAAAACAGCAGGTGGTTTACCAGGAAATGCAGGCCGAACTGGAAAGCCTGGGCTTCAGGCTGGAACCTATGGGCGGACTGAGCTTTGCCCTGAAAGAATACCCTGACGTTTTTCAGGAAGTTGAGGCTTCAGCCATCCTGCTTTCGCTGCTGGGAGAGGAAGAGGAGGGGAAATTCCAGAGCCGCCGGGAGAAAATCCTGGCCACCATGGCCTGTAAAGCCGCGGTCAAGGCCGGGAAGGCGCTGACGGTTGAGGAGATGGAATTCCTGACTTCTGAATTGTTTACTACCGGTAATCCGGGCCTCTGCCCCCACGGCCGGCCGGTGGTCATCCGGCTTGACCGCTCCCGCATAGAAAGGACCCTCGGGAGGCAACCGGAATAAGGACGGGCCCGCCCCGTTAAATTGACATTCCAAGGTTCTTTCTGTTAACATTTTAGCTCCAATTCGAGAACCCGGAAAACTCGTTGGTCTTTGACTTACTGGCCTGAAAACGGGGAGTGGCGCAGCCTGGTTAGCGCGCCTGCCTTGGGAGCAGGAGGTCGTCGGTTCAAATCCGATCTCCCCGATTTCCCGATACGTAAGAGCTTTGCGCCTGTAGCTCAGTAGGATAGAGCAGCTGCCTTCTAAGCAGCGGGTCGGGGGTTCGAATCCCTCCAGGCGCGCTTTTAATTTTAAAGCGATTGCATTACGATGATTGAAGTCGGCTCGGGCTAGCTAGCTTATAAAAATAATGGCAAAAGCAGGGGATTAAGACTGGTTTGAGGTCCGGTCAGAACCGGGGCAGCTGGTATTTTTCCCGGAGCAGGTCGATACAGGCATCAACCGCCGGCGGGTCATAGGTCAGGCCCCGGTTCACGGTTATTTCCTGGATGACCTCCTGGGGACCAAAAGCTGAGCGGTAGGGTCGGTGGGAAAGCATGGCTTCCACCACATCGGCCACGGCCAGTATTCGGGCCATGGGGTGGATCTGGCCATTCTTCAATCCCTGGGGGTAACCCGAACCATCGAGGCGCTCGTGGTGCTGGTAAATAATTTCGGCTACCGGCCAGGGAAACTCGATGGTCTTGATGATTTCGTAGCCAACCCGGGGATGGTCTTTGATCAGGCTAAACTCGTGCTCGTTGAGTCGGCCGGGCTTGTTCAGGATTTCGGCCGGAACCGAGATTTTTCCCAGGTCATGGACCAGGGCAGCCAGCCTGATTTCATCTATCTGTTCGCCCGGGAGTGAAAGCCTGGTGGCTATCGACCGGGCCAGGTCGGACACCCGCCGCTGGTGGCCGGCCGTATAGGGGTCTCTGGATTCAACCGTCAGGGAGATGGCCTGGATGGTAGCCGACATGGTCTTCCTCAATTTCTCCAGGGTCTGGGTTAGCTGGTCTTCGGCCTTTTTCCGGTTGGTTATATCACGGAGGATGGTCAGGGTCTGGTCTGGGTTTTCTTTGAGCTGGGAGGTGCTGGCCTCCACGTACCTGAGCTCGCCCCGGCGGGTTATCAGGCGGAATTCAACCAGGCTGGAATCTGAGGGCAGGTTGGGCCTGGCCAGCGGGGTTTTCCTGGCTGAAAACAGATGGCGGTCATCAGGATGGACCAGCTGCAGAAAGTTAAAGGAGTTGGACAGGATTTCTTTTTCGCTGTAGCCGGTAAGAGCTTCGAAGGCCGGGTTGATGAATTCGAAACCCCGAGAAGATACGACGTAGATACTTTCTCTGGTGTTGTCGATTATGGCTTTGATTATTTCCTGGCTGTTATTCTTGATGTCGTCAGCAGTCATAGTACAAGCACTCTCCCGCTTCCAATTCATTAGTCGGCCTGACCAGGAAAAAATTGAAAAATTCAACCTCCCGCTTGAAAAAATTATCTCCCTGGGCTATTTTTTATGGACGCCACGACTAACAGGATGATGCAGAAGGGTTGTTGAAAGCGGAAAGCAGAGATTGTTGAGGAATAGCCCTTTTGCGCCCCTTTTGGGGTGAGACAAAAAATGTTAATTTCACCCCCCGAATAGTCGGGGCTGAGGATTGACCGGGTAGAACAACAAGCAGAAACTTGGTGCGTCGATGTTAAAGGGCAAAATTTCTTTTGACAAATTTTGTCTGTGGTGGTAGAAAGGTTTTAAAACATGGCATCCAAACTTGGCGACATCCTTCTCAGGGAGAAAATCATCGATTCCGACCAGCTAAAGCAGGCCCTGGATTACCACAAGAAGAATAACCTCCCCATCAGTTCAGCCCTGGTGGCCCTGGGCTTTGTGACCGAAGAGGAGATAGCCCAGGCCCTGAGCCGGCAGCTCAGCTACCCCTACATCGACCTGGACCAGTTTGAGGTCTTCCCCGAAGTCATCAGCCTGATCCCGGCCGACGTGGCCAAGAAATACATGGTCATGCCCATCCACAAGATTAAATCCTTCCTGACCCTGGCCATGGTCGACCCGACCGACCTGGAAGTGATTGAGGACATCAGGTTCAGGACTTCGCTCAGCATTCAGCCGGTCATCTCGACCGAAACCGGCGTTATGAACGCCATAAACAAGTATTACGGGGTCAGTGACGCCCTCAAGGTCAAGAAACTGATTGAGGACATAGAGCTGGCCGATGAGGGCCGGGTCAATGTGATTGACGAAAAAGAGCTGAGCGAGGACTATGATATCACCGAGCTGGAGCAGGCCAGCAACGAGGCCCCCATCATCACCCTGGTCAACCAGACCTTTATCGATGCCATCAAGAAGGGGGCCAGCGACGTTCATTTTGAGCCTTATGAGCAGCAATTCCGCATTCGATACCGCATAGACGGCGACCTCTATCAGATTGCCGACCTGCCGATGAAATTCAAGAACCCGGTCCTGTCGAGAGTTAAGATTCTGGCCAACATGGACATCGCCGAAAAGCGGCTGCCCCAGGACGGCCGGATCAAGATGCGCATCAAGCTGGAAAACGGCAAGAAGAAAGAAGTAGACATGCGCGTCAGCTCCCTGCCGACCATGTTTGGCGAGAAGATTGTGGCCCGTATCCTGGACAAGGAAATGCTGCGCCTGGACCTGACCCAGCTGGGCTTTGAGCCGGAATCACTGGAGATTTTCCAGGATGCCATCCATCGCCCGTGGGGGATTATCCTGGTCACCGGGCCGACCGGAAGCGGCAAGACCAACACCCTTTACTCGGCCATCTCCACCCTAAACACCCCCGATGTCAACATTATGACGGCCGAAGACCCGGTGGAATTCTACATCCCGGGAATTAACCAGGTGCAAATCAAGGAAGAAATAGGCCTGACCTTCGCCAATGCCCTGAGGTCATTCCTGCGCCAGGACCCTGACATCATGCTGGTCGGAGAAATCCGTGACTACGACACCATTGACGTAGCCATTAAGGCCGCCCTGACCGGTCATCTGGTCTTCTCCACCGTGCATACCAACGACGCCCCCAGCACCGTCAGCCGTTTGATTAACATGAATGTCGAGCCCTTTCTGATAGCCGACTCGGTTATCCTGATTGTGGCCCAGAGGCTGGTGCGCCGCCTGTGCAAGAAATGCTGCGAGCCGCAAGACCTGCCCAAGCGGGCGCTCCTGGACATGGGCTTCGGCGAGAATGAGGTAGACGACCTCCATATTTTTAAGGCCAGGGGCTGCGAGGCCTGCAACAATACCGGCTATAAAGGTCGAACCGCTTTGTTTGAAGTTATGAAGATAACCGACGAAATAAAAGAGATGATCCTCAACCGGGCCACCACCAGGGAAATCAAGCGCCGGGCGATTGAGAACGGCATGATTACCCTGAGAAGGAGCGGCCTGATCAAAATAAAGAACGGAGTCACCTCGGTTGAGGAAGTTCTCAGAGAAACCGTCAGGGATTGGGATTAGGAGGCATAAATGGCAAAACCAATCTATGAACTGTTGAAAATTGCGGTGGAAGAAGATGCCAGCGACCTGCATATCACCGCCTACGTTCCGCCGCGGATCAGGGTCCACGGCCGGTTGAAGAATATAGACCACCCCCCGCTTCAGCCAGGCGAAACCCAGGACCTTATCTACAGCATCCTCAACGACAAGCAGAAGAAAATCTTCGAAGAAAAGATGGAACTTGACCTGTCGTTCGGGATCAAGGAGCTGGGCCGGTTCCGGGTCAATGTCTTCAAGCAGAAAGGTTCGGTGGCCGCGGCTTTCAGGCGGTTTTTGCCGACCATGTGGAGCTTTGCTCAGCTGGGTATTCCGCAGATGGTGGCCCAGCTGTGCTACCTGCCGCGGGGTCTGATCCTGGTGACCGGGCCGACCGGCTGCGGCAAGTCAACCACCCTGGCCTGCATGCTGGACCATATCAACCACGAAAGGGATGTCCACATTGTCACGGTTGAAGACCCTATTGAATATTACTTCACCCCGAAGCGGGCCATCATCAACCAGAGGGAGTTGTTCACCGACACCCTGTCCTATGCCAATGCCCTGAGGTCGGTCCTGCGGGAAGACCCGGATGTGGTTCTGGTCGGCGAGATGAGGGACCTGGAGACCGTGGAAGCCACCATGCGGGTGGCCGAAACCGGGCATTTGACCTTTTCCACCCTGCATACCAATTCGGCTTGCGAATCCATTTCCAGAATTATCGATATCTTCCCCAGCCAGTACCAGGCCCAGGTCCGGGTGACTCTGTCCATGATCCTGGAAGCGGTGCTGACTCAGGCCCTGCTGCCCCGGGCTGACGGCAAGGGGCGGGTGCTGGCCATGGAAATTTTAATTCCCAACCCGGCCATCAGGAACCTGATCCGGGAAAATAAGATTCACCAGATTTACTCGGCCATGCAGATGGGCCAGGAAAAGTTCGGCATGCAGACCATGAACCAGAGCCTGGCCAGCCTGTACTTCAGGCGGCTGATTACCCTGGATACGGCCATGGCCGTTACTTCCAACCAGGAAGAGCTGATTGACATCATCCAGAGGCATGAAGGCACCATGGTCAAAAAAGGAACGTCCGGTTCTTACACCGGTAGATAGATATGATTATGAGAATTAAATAAGGAGAAGGGCGATGCCAGTTTATGTCTGGACGGGAAAAAATCGTTACGGCGATGTGGTCGGCGGGGAAAGGGTGGCTGAATCCATAGAAGAACTGACCAGAGCGCTGCAGAGAGACCAGATAGCGGTCATCAGCATCAAACCGAAGAGAGCTCTGCCCTCTATTCCATTCTTGAAGAGGGAAAAGGTTAAGCTGAAAGAGCTGGCCTTTTTCAGCCGGCAGCTGTCGGTTTTAATCGATGCCGAATTACCGCTGATCCAGAGCCTGGGTTTGCTGGCCGAGCAGCAGAAGAATAAATATTTCAGCCGGGTCATAACCGAAGTCAAGGAAGACGTGGAAGCCGGTTCTGCCCTGCACCAGGCCCTGAGAAAGCATCCCAAAGTTTTTGACGACCTGTACTGTAACCTGGTGGCTTCGGGCGAGCAGAGCGGTTCGCTGGATACCATGCTCCGGAGGCTGGCCGATTACCAGGAAAGCATGATCAAGCTGCGGGCCAAGGTGCGCCAGGCCATGATCTATCCCACGGCCATCATCACTTTTGCCATCCTGGTGGCCATTTTCATGCTGTGGAAGGTTATCCCGGTTTTCGGCAGCATCTACCAGGAGCTGGGAGCCCAGCTGCCGAGCCTGACGGCTTTTGTGCTGGCTTTGAGCCGGTTCGTCCAGAGATTCATCATCTTCATTTTCCTGGGCCTGGTAGGCCTGGTGGTCGGCTTCAGGTACTGGAGAAAGACCCCGCCAGGACGGGAATCTGTCGACCGGGCAATGTTGAAGTTCCCGGTCATGGGTAACCTGATGAGAAAAATTTCGCTGTCCCGCTTTACCCGCACTCTGAGCACCCTGATCTCGGGCGGTGTGCCCATGCTGGAAAGCTTGAAAATTGCCTCAACCACCACCGGGAACGTAATCATAGAGAGGCAGATATTACAGGCCAGGCAGATGGTTTCTGAAGGCAAGAGCTTAAACGACGCGCTGAAGGAAGCCGGGCAGGGCCAGTTCCCGCCGATGATGATCCAGATGGTCAACGTGGGCGAATCAACCGGTACCCTGGACGAAATGCTGGGCAAGCTGGCCAATTTCTTTGATGATGAAGTGGATGACGCCGTGACCTCATTGCTGGCGGCTCTCGAACCGATGGTCCTGATTTTTGTCGGCGGTATCGTCGGCGGCCTGGTCATTTCCATGTACCTGCCGCTGGTTAACCTGATCCAGCAGTTCTGAGCTGGCCGGAGGTTGCCCGGGGAAGGCCGGGAAGGGAGCGGTTGGCGGCTCCAGGCCGTTGATGTCGGGCGGCTATTGATTCCGGGCCCTGGGACCCGGGAGGGAATGGGACTTAAAGGCAGTTAAGATGAGCCTGAAAGAGAAAATCGAAAGAAAAGACCTGCTGCGCTACATACTGTTGCGCCTGCTCATCATCACTTCCATTCTGATTGCGGCCGTCATCATCCAGTATTCAACCGGAACAGATTTCCCGCCCGTCTTTATTTTAACCATAGTCGTTTTTTATGGCCTCTCGCTGATCTATTTCCTTCTTTATCTGTGGGGGAAATTCCTGGTTTTCCAGGCCTATCTGCAGCTAATCTCCGACCTGGTGCTGATTACCTGGCTGGTCTATATCTCCGGCGGCATGACCACGGCTACCTATTTCCTTTATATCTTTGCCATCATTGCGGCCAGCCTGGTTATTTCGGAAAAAGCCACTTACCTGGCGGCCGGGCTGTCGGCAGTGCTGTTCGGTTTCCTGGTGGATGGAACCTATTTTGGTTTGATTCCCTATTTTCATCCCGACCAGGCGGTCAAGCAGGAGTTCGGCTCAGTGCTGTTTAACCTGATTCTGGCCTGGGCCGTGTTTTTTGCCGTGGCTTTTTTTATGAACTACCTCTCGCGCAGTTTGCGGCGGGCCAGACACGAGCTGGAGCAGGCCCAAAAAGAGCTGATTCTAAGGGAGAGGCTGGCCGAAGCCGGTCGGGTGTCAGCCACCCTGGCTCATGAAATCAGGAATCCCCTGGCCGCCATTTCCAGCGCTGTCCAGGTCTTAAAATCCGAGTTTAAGGGCAACGGTGATGTCGGCCGGATGATGGAGATAATCGTCCGGGAATCTAACCGGGTCAGCCAGCTGCTGGAACAGTTCCTTGATTTTTCGGCCCCCTCCAAGAAGATGTTCAGCCAGATTGACCTGGGCCTGCTGCTCAACGAAACCCTGGAGATGCTGCGGTCGAGCGGGGAGCTGGACGGGGAGAAAATCCGGGTGGACGGCAATTATCTTTTCCGGAAGATTATCTACTATGGCAACCCCAACCACTTTAAGCAGATTTACTGGAACCTGATCAAGAACGCCGTCAAGGCCATGCCCGAGGGCGGGAAGCTCAGCCTGAATTTTTATAATTCCAGGAGGGATGGCCTGAAGATAGTCATCGCCGACACCGGGGTCGGGATGAGTGACAAGGACAAAGAAAACCTGTTTGTTCCGTTCTATTCCGGGTTTGGTGAGGGCCGGGGTCTGGGCCTGGCCACCGTCAGAAAACTGGTCGAAGATTACGAGGGTCAGATTCAGGTTAATTCGGAAGTCGGCCGCGGAACGGAAGTTATCATCACCTTGCCCCTGATCAAAGAGCAGAGAATGGAACCAAACTGAGGTGAGAACAAGGCAGGGATAAAATGGACACCATCTTAATCATTGACGATGAAAAAGGGCTGCTGGAAGTCCTGAACGTGGTCTTCCGGAAAGAAGGCTATGAGGTGAAAACCGCCACCTCGGGGGCCGAGGGCCTGAATATCCTCAACAGCAAATCAATTGACCTGGTCATAACTGACATCAGGATGCCCCATCTGAGCGGCATGGAGGTTCTGCGGTATGTCAAGGAAAATCAGCCGGAAGTGCCGGTGATTGTGATCACCGCCTATGGCAGTATCCAGCAGGCGGTGGAAGCCCTGAAGGCCGGGGCCCTGGATTACATCGTCAAGCCGTTTGACGTGGAGGAGCTGAAGATCCTGGTGGCCAGGGGTCTGGAGAGGAAGCACTTAGAGCTGGAAAACATCCTGCTGAAGAAAGACCTGAAAGAAAAATACAAGTTTGAGAATATGATCGGCAAAAGCCGGCTGATGCAGGAGATTTATCTGCTGATAGACAAAGTGGCCGGCACCGACAGCACCGTGCTGATTACGGGAGAAAGCGGCACGGGCAAGGAAATGGCGGCCCGGGCCATTCACAGCCTGAGCCGGCGCAAGGACAAACCGTTTGTCACCATCAATTGCGCCGCCCTGCCCGAGAACCTGCTGGAAAGCGAGCTTTTCGGACACACCAAGGGGTCCTTTACCGGGGCCATTTCGGACAAAAAGGGCATGTTCGAGGTAGCTCATAAGGGGACGCTGTTTCTGGACGAAATAGGCGAGATGTCGCCCTGGACCCAGGTGAAATTGCTGCGGGCGCTGCAGGAAAGGAAGATAAGACGGGTCGGCGGGACGGAAGAAATTCCGGTTGACGTCCGGGTGATTGCCGCTACCAACCAGGATTTGAAGAAGCGGATTGAAGAAGGGAAGTTCCGCGAGGACCTTTATTACCGGCTGAACGTGATTTCTTTTGAGATGCCACCCCTGCGGGAAAGGGTGGAGGATATTCCGCTGTTGACCCAGCATTTTCTCCAGAAGTACTGCCAGCAGATGGGCAAGAAGATGAAGCGGCTGGCCCCGGAGGTGGTGGGGATATTTGAGCAATACTCTTGGCCTGGAAATATCCGGGAGCTGGAGAATGTAATCGAGCGGATAGTGGCCATTGAGGACCGGGAGACCATCACCACAGCCTGCCTGCCGCCGGAAATGCTGGGCATGGTCAAGCGGGAAGACCAGAAGGTGGAGCTGGGACCGGGTTTTGACCTGAACCGACACCTGGATGATATTGCCAAGAAATATATCGTGAAAGCTCTGGAAAAGAGTGGCGGCCGGATGAAGAAGGCGGCTCCGATGCTTGGGGTGAGCTACCGCACGCTGCGTTATCTTATTGATAAGTATGAGCTTAAGGCCAGGATAAAGGAAGAGGAGACTAACCAGGTAACCGCCGGCGGAAACGAAAGATAGGCGGGCCAGGTCGGGATATTTTGCAATTCGTGATTCCTTCCTTAGAGTTCCTGATTGTATCGGTTTATAGCAGCCTTTAATCGCTGAAGCGCGGGCCGTTGGTTTACAGGCAAGCTTTAATCTGAAAGTGAGCGTCCTGGTGATTGTAAGCAAGAAAAAGGCGAGGCTAAAATTAAGCCCCGAGACTTATTATAGGGTAGCCTTAAAAGGCCAGGCCGGGGAAAACCTATGGCTATAATTTTGATTGATTTAAGGCGCAGCAGTCGGGATATGGACCTGGAACGGTTCAAATCCAGGACAGGAGAGCCTTTTCCCCATATAGAACGAAAGTTTAAGAGAAGCTAAAATAAAGCAAAATGTGTCAAATGATATTGACAATAAGTGTCGCCTGGTTAGAATAATAATGATGATTTTATTTGTAAAATATTTATTATCTATATCTTATATCGCTAATAAAAGCTGGCACGTTACTTGCATATATTAAGGCGAATGAAAAACATCTCAGCCGGCGGATAGTCGGCGAGAATTAAGGAGGTTTAACATGTTAAAAAAGATGAGAGGATTCACCCTCATCGAAATGCTCATCGTCGTGGCCATCATCGGTATTCTGGCCGCCCTGCTTATCCCCAACGCTATGAGCGCCCTGCAGAAAGCCAAACAGAAAGGCACCACCAAGGACATTAATACCATTGCTACCGGTCTTATGGACTATGTAACCGATAAAGGTATGGCCCCTGCCGGAGCAACTGGTCAATTGACTGGTACCAGCGACGCCGTTGTTACAGCGCTGCAGGGATTTTATTTGAAGACTTTCCCGGTCAGGGATCAGTGGGGTCACTTCTTCTATGTTTATACTGGAGAGGATTGTGGTGGGAACGATTTCGGAATCACCCTGCCCTCTACTGAGACTTACTGGGGAGATGACGCCTTTGTAGTTGGCTCCTCGGGACGCAATGAATCTACGGAGGATGTTACCTATGATGCTACCAATCCTGCTAACAATCTTTATGAAGTAAATTCCATGCAGGACTTCAATAAGGAAATTGTCAACTGGAACGGTAGTGTTGTGATCGGGCCTCGCACCGCTGCTGGCACTGGCACCGGCACTGGCACTGGAAGCTGATACCTGATTTAAAGGCTGGATTTAAGGGCGGCTTCGGCCGCCCTTATATTTTTAAAAGATCGCTACTGGTTGCAGAAAAAATACATCTAATTTGGGGAATTTGAACTGATAAAAAATATAAAAGGAACAGAGCGTTTGTCTGTAAAATATCTATTTTTGTCGTAAACCGGATTTATTATACAAGTTTAGAGACCTGATTTTTTCCCTTACCATTCTTTTCTCATAGGTGTTTCTAGCTAGATTTTGGGCATCAAGATAATGTTTTAAAGCTGTCTCCTTTTGCTGCCTCTGGGCATAGAAATCACCAAGATATATAGCTATGGAATAATTATTAGCTGATTTATCTGGATGATTGATGAATTCCGGGAACTTTAGGTGATTATATTGAGAATAATATACTTTTAGTTCCGATTTTATTATTTGTCCTGTAATTAATCCAGCAATGATGATAATTAGACCTGCTGCTAATCTTATTTCCCTTTTCCAATTAAAGGCATCAGGCCAAGGTTCACCTGGGCGTTTTTTTATTGAAAATATATCACCGATTTTGTAACTGATGGTAGCAATGATCACTCCGGCTAGGATGTCAACCAAATAATGATCTCCACTATAAACAATAGTAAATATTATGGTTCCTGTGTATAGGTAAAAGGGAAGGGCTTTGAATTTAAGTTTTTTCCAAAGAATAAGGCTGCAAAGGAAAGGGAAAGCTGCGTGAAGAGAGGGCATCGCTGCTACCGGGTCCGTATTAAAACCAGCAGTGAGGTCAGGGATATAAATAGTATAAAGCTCGAGGTTGAAATGAACAAGTCGTGGTAATAGACTGAACATCTCAGAAGCCATCCAGGGCGGGGCAGTAGGTACCAGTGCGTAGAGACTAAGTCCTATCAGGAGTAATGTATAGAAAGAAAATTTGTATAGATTAAACCAGACTTTATCTTTAATCCATATAAAAAAACCAACTATTAAGAAGGCTATGAAATGAGTGCCATGAAAAAAGGTCAGAATTTTTTCAAGCCATCCGGCGTTGCCATCAGGTAGAAGCAAATTTTGCAACCAGACTGAAGGAACTGTTCCCAACAGAAGTTTTTCCAGTTTTATTGGATACTCACAATATACTGGTAGCTGATAATGGGAGATTAAAAAATAAATCAAGCCCCGAGCTGTATCCGCGAGATAGATTATGGATAAGAACAGAAACCAGTCTTTGAAAAATCTCTTTTCTGCCTTGAAAAGAAAAACTAATATTATTAATAAAGCCAAAATCATAATTTTGGGAAAGTAGGTGAAAAGGCTTAGAGTTAATCCTGCTATCAAGAATAGCGTAAATATTGACAGGACAATTATCCAGAACAGTTTTGTAGAAATAGTCTTATGATTAAGCATAAAATTTCAATATTTTTATCAGATTATAATTATGTCTCGGTTAAATTGCCAGAAGTTTTTGAAACTGCTCTCTGTTTTTTTGTCATCAAAACAAGTGTAGAAATGTTAATTAGCTTGCAGGTATATATAAAATAATTCTTTTTATTGTGATAACATCTTAGGATGATGGCGGTGATACGGACGATAATTCTGGTGATTTTTTATGTGGTGCTGGTGGTATTGTTGACACCGGTGCTGCTGGTGTGCTGGCCGCTGGGCATTAGGGACCCGCTGCTAAGGGTTGCCAAGTGGGCCATGGGCGTCAGCCGCCGGATTTTAAGATTAGAAATAGAAGTAACCGGGCTGGAAAATGTGGACCCAACCCGAAGCTATGTCTTTATGGCCAATCACCTGAGCTTTCTGGATGGGCCGCTTCTTTTTTATGTTATTCCTCAGCTGGTCCGGGTGATACTCAAAAAGAGTATCTTCCGGATTCCAGTAGTCGGCCCGGGCATGCGCTTTGTCGGCTTCATACCGGTTGACCGTAAAAGGGCCAGCGGCGGGAAGCGCAGCATTGATGAAGCTGCCCGGCTAATGCGAGAAAAAGGCTATTCTTTCCTGATTTTTCCCGAGGGAACCCGAAGCCGCAACGGCCGGCTGCAGCCCTTCAAGCGGGGTGGATTTTTCCTGGCCATCGCCGCCGGGGCTCCCATTATCCCCATTACGATAAGAGGTACTTTTGAGCTAATGCCCAAGGGTCGGATTTTTCCCCGCTCCGGCAAGATAAGCGTGACCTTTCACCGGCCGCTGGAAACTGCCGGCAAGACCAATGATGACATCCCGGGACTGATAGAAGAGGTTTCCAGGGCTATTGCCTCCAGCTTGTAAAGCCGGGTCTGGCGGATTTTGGGCCTTCTTTTGACACCGCTTCTGATCCGCCTTCCCTTCCGCTCGGCCAATGGCCACAGAGAAGGCCATCGGCTTTCCAGAAGAGAAGATGAGGAAAAAATACTTTTTGGTGCTTTGAATTTTGGCTTTGAGGTCAAAGAGAATTAAAGCAGAAAGTTAAGGGGGTAGTGTTTAATCTGAGAATAGAATTAAAAAAACAGATCCAGCAACCAGCCCAGCTCAGAACCGCAGGCCAGGTTGCCCGGCTATATTGCCAGGGCTTTTTTTCCCATCATCCGGGTTATTTCAGCGTCTGTTCGGAATGTATTTTTTATTTTGATAATTTAGTAGAATTGGCTCTGGTAAAATTAGACCCAAGGAGTAAATGGGAGTAAAAATGAGCGTTATCAAACTTTCTGGCTTAAGCATTTTCAGGTTAAAGACATCATCAGCACACCGGCCTGAAAATCGTCGGTTAGGGACAGCCAGGGCAAAGCTTGTAACCTTATTTCTTTCTTTTCTTCTGCTCTGTAACCTGGCAGTTAAATTGGTCGGAGACGATGGGCCTAAGGCTCAAAGCGAGCCGGAGCAGATGGCCATAACCGGAGCTCGCATCCTGACTGCTGCCGGCCAGAATTATGAAAAGGGGACAATCCTGATACGGGCTGGAAAGATTGTTGAAGTCGGGGAAAACATCAAAATACCGGAAGGGACCAGGATAATTGAGGCCCGCGGCTGCCTCATCACCCCCGGGCTCATAGACGCCCATTCCCACTTGGGCCTGGGCCCGAGCGGTGGGGTAACTGAGGATAATGAAATGTCAGACCCGGTTACTCCCCAGCTCCGGATTATAGACTCCATTCATCCCGAGGGCCTGGGGCCCGACAAAAATCAATTTTTGAACGCAGTGGCCGAAGGCGTAACAGCCGCGGTGGTTCGCCCCGGTTCGGGCAATGTCATCGGCGGACAGTCGGCGGTGCTCAAGCTCCGTGGCCGGACCGTGGACGAGATGTGCCTAAAATTTCCGGCTGATATGAAAATGGCCCTCGGCCGCAAGGGGGCTTACGCCCAGAAAGGCCAGATGCCCATGACCAAGATGGGGACCGCCTTTCTGGTACGCCAGGCCATGCTGGAGGCTGCAGAGTACAAGAAGGCCCTGGAAAATTACGAGAAGGAGAAGAGAAAGAATCCAGCCGCCAGCCCGCCGCCCCGCGACCTGAAGAAAGAGGCCATGTTGCTGGTGCTCGACCGTAAAATTCCGGTCCATATCCACGTCGGTACGGCCGATGACATCATGACGGCCGTCCGTCTGGCCAAAGAGTTCGGCTTCAAGCAGCTGTCTCTGGCCCACGCTGAGGAAGCCTACAAAGTGGCCGAGGAACTGGCCCGGAATCAAGTGGTGGTTGTGGTCGGGCCGCGAATGATAACCTATGATGACCAGAACCGGCTCATCAACCTGGCCGACTATCTACACCGGCGCGGAGTGGAAGTTTGCATCATGACCGATGCCGACGTCGTGCAGCAACCATTCCTGAGAACCCAGGCCGCCCTGGCCGTGAAGTACGGAATGGAACCCGAGGCGGCGCTCAGGGCCATTACCATTAATCCGGCCCGGCTGGCCGGCCTGGAAGACAGGCTGGGCAGCCTGGAAAAGGGGAAGGATGCCGACCTGGTCGTCTGGAGCGGCGACCTGTTCGATGTCCGGCAGGAAGCGCTCCGGGTATTCATAGACGGCCAGGAAGTTTACAGAAATCCGAAACTGGGAGGAAATTGAAGTGAGCCAGGTTTTTGTTGAGGAGACGGTGCTGGGAAGCCTGAACTGTCTTGCGACGGGGGAGAGGGAAGGATGCGGTTCTGAAAATATTAAGCCGGCCAGGAAATTCCGCCCGGGGCTTTGTGGTTCCAATTGGCCGGCTGGATTTTTGCCGGCTGTGGTTTTTTATTTGGCCCTGGGCTTCCGGAGGTAACATGAAATCAGGATTTAATTCGGAAAAATTTGGTTCAGATAAAATAGAAATTAAGGTGAGAACGCGTAAAAGGCGCAGGGGTGAAGAAATGCGGAAGGCGATTAGGCTGATTACCGGTCTTTTCAGAGTCGGGTTAAATCCAACTGCTGGGGCAAACGCAGCAGCAACTGCGGTGGCTGGTGCGCTCTTTTTTTGTTTCCTGTTTATGTCCGTGGCTGCTGGGCTGGCGAGGCCGGGCGCTCTGGTGCCCGGGCTGGGTGACAGCCCGCCCCGGGTCCTGGTAATCAAAGCCGCCAAGATTCTGACCATGGCCGGGCCGGCCCTGGAAAACGGGGTGATAATAATCGAGGACGGGAAGATCAAGCAGGTGGGCACTAATCTTTCCTTTCCCCAGGGGGCGGAGATTATCGAAGAACCAGAAGGCTGGGTGCTGCCGGGTTTGATCGATGCCCATTCTTCCCTGGGATTGGTTGATGAAACCGGCCGTAGCGAAAATGAAGAGCTGTCAGAGCCGAACGTGGCCCAGCTGAGTGTAATAGACGGACTGAACCCGTTTGATAAGAGGATAGTCCAGGCCCGGGCGGCCGGAATTACTGCGGCCCTGGTAACGCCGGGGCGCCGGTCGGTGATAGGCGGCCAGATGGCTGCCGTCAGGCTCCGGGGCAAAACGGTGGAAGAGATGGTCCTTCTGTCTCCGGCCGGGGTCAAATTCTCCATCGGGGAAGGCCCCAAGCAGGCTTTCGGAGAAAAAGGCCGGTTGCCATCCACCAGGATGGGCAATGTCTATGTGATCCGCCAGGCGCTGCTGGAAGCCCGGGAATACGCCGAAAAATGGTCGTCCTATGAAAAGAAACTGGCTGAAGCCAGAAAAGCCCGGAAAGATGCGGCGGATATCCAGGCCCCGAAAAGGGATTTGCGGCTGGAAGCGCTGGCCAGGGTGATGCGGGGAGAATTGACGGCTTTTATTGAATGCTACCGGGTTGATGATATCAGCGCGGCTTTGAGGCTGGTGGACGAGTTCCGGCTGAAGGCGGTCCTGGTCGGCTGCGCCGAGGGTTACCTGCTGGCGGAAGAGATTGCCAGAAGAAAAATTCCGGTTATTGTGGGGCCTTTTGGTATCGGACCCAAGCGAACCGAAACCGAGCGGGTAGCTGCTGCCAACGCCGCCCGGCTGCAGGCCGCCGGGGTCAAGGTGGTGCTGCAAAGCGAAGTCCAGTACGGGTTGGGGACTCTGGAAGAGCTGCCGCTGGTGGCCGCCCTGGCGGTCCGGGGAGGTCTGCCCGAAGAGGAAGCGCTAAAGGCTATCACCATCAACGCGGCCGAAGTGATGGGAGTGGCCGGGAAGATTGGGAGCCTGGAGCCGGGCAAGGAGGCTGACCTGGTTATTTTTAGCGGACACCCCTTGGACTATCGCAGCCGTGTCAAGCGGGTTCTAATGGGGGGAGAATGAGGTGTCGGGTTTTTTCGCCTGACCGGAGCTGAGCAGAGTGGTGGCGGTTTTATGGGTCGTATAATTCCAGAATGAGAATCGGCGAATATCTGGAGGCCGCTGGTAAAAAATATTAGGCAAAAAAATGGGTAAGATAGCGCCTTAGCCCGATAACTTTCCATTCCCCGGGTTAGTTGAACTTTGCGCGTCAGGTCCCGACGGGTGAAGAAATATGGACTGCTCCTTACAACCAAAGCGAAGAGGGAAAAATCATTAATTACTAAATTGGGGAAGCGAGTCAGGTTTAATCCGAGCGACAGTTCCGGCCTTTCTTAAGAAGGCTAATAGTTGCCTGAAATACCAGAAAAATAAAAAAAATTGGGAAACGAGTATTGTGTCCCCCTTTTTTTAGGTTTATAATTAGCGTGGCGCTGGCGTTCTCATCCTCTCATCCAGAGAGGCAGAGGGTTAACGCGCCCGATGAAGCCCGGCAACCTGCTCCCGGCTGGAGCAAGGTGCCAAAAGCGTTGAGTTCCGGCTGCGGCCGGGACGAAAGATGAGGGGAGTGGGGCGAAAGCGAGCATCGCCACCAGGTCCCGCTCCTCTCGAACAGAAGAGAGGCGCCTCGCCAGAAATTAGGGAGCGGAGACCGCGGTGGAGAGACTGCGATCATATCCGGTTTTATTACACCCCGGTAAGTTTCCCGCCTGTCATCCGTTTCCTGGATTATTTTTTTTCTGGAGGACAGAATGTCTGAATTTTATTTTGAGGTGAGAGCCGGCCGGGATTTCCTGGCCGAGGAGATGCCGGTGGAAATAGTGGAGCGCAAGGGAAAAGGCCATCCCGATTCTTTGTGCGACGGGGCGGCCGAAGAGCTTTCGGTAGCCCTGTCTGAAATATACCGGCGGGAAACAGGAAGGATTCTTCATCATAATGTTGATAAGGCGGTCCTGGTTGGCGGAAATTCCAGCGCCGGTTTCGGCGGCGGACAGGTGTTTGAGCCGCTTCAGTTATACATTGTGGGGCGGGCCACCCGCGAATTGAACGGTAAAAAGATTATTGATGATGATGTTGAAAAATACCTGAAAAAAAGAATCGGTGACTGGATGATGGGGCAGGTGCCCCATCTCAAACCCGAATATTTTGACGTTAAGCTCTTGATTCGCTCGGGGAGCGAAGACCTGGTCAGCATCTTTGTCGATGACGAAAAGCCGCCCCGGGCCAACGACACCTCTCTGGCCGTGGGTTATGCCCCGCTGAGTGAGCTGGAAAGGCTGGTTCTGGAAACGGAGAAATATCTTAATGACCGGGAAGGGCAGCGGAGATTTCCGGCTCTGGGTCAGGATATCAAGGTAATGGGGGTAAGAAAGGGAGAAAAGGTCACCCTGACGATAGCCGCAGCCTTTGTGGCCGGCGAGGTTAAGGATAGAAAGACCTATGAACAGATGAAAAAAGAAATGGCCCGCTTCCTGGGCCAGGAATTTGTGCGTCGCTATACCAGGCGGGAAGTCGAGGTCATCATCAATAATGCTGACACGGAGGCAACAGCCTACCTGACAGTAACCGGCACCAGCGCCGAGGCCGGCGACGACGGACAGGTCGGGCGGGGAAATCGGGCCAACGGGCTGATAACGCCTTACCGGCCGATGAGCCTGGAGGCGGTGGCCGGCAAGAACCCGGTCAGCCATGTCGGTAAGATTTATAGCATCATGAGCCAGATCATCGCCGACAGAATAGTGAAGGAGATGCCGGAGGCCCAGCAGGTTTATGTTTACATGGTCAGCCAGATAAACCAGCCCATTACCGAGCCCCAGGCCCTGAATGTTGAATTGTGGGGGCTGGAGGCCGGCCGGGTCAAGACCGAGATCAAGAAAATAGCCGATGAGGTGCTGGGCAGCTGGCGGGAGGTGCGCGACGGCTTCCTCAGCCGCCGCTGGCCCATCTATTAAAAATCGGGACACCCTACATTTTTCCTATTTTTTTCCATCCCGAGAGCGCAGAATATTAAGCCGGGGAAAGGCCAGAATTTTCAGTTTCCTAACTCGCTCTTGTCTTTCAGGCTCTTTCATCATGATGCTCTCGTTAATATCTTGATTCTTTCACGCTGAGCTGTCTGATGAAAATCACCGAAGTAAGACAAGAATTAGTGTCTTGGGTTTTATGAAAAATCGGAAAAATCTAGGGTGTCCCGATTTTTATAAGAGGGCTTTGAGCTGGTCGGGGGTGGCCACGCCGCTATTCACCAGGCAGCACTTTACCTGGTCCAGCAGCCGGCTGAAGAACATCCGTTGAATGGCCAGCTTGTCTTCGTTTATAACCAGAAGATGCGGGTTGAAGAAGGGCTGAGCCTTGGCCCCGAGAGATTTAACCGCGCCCGATGGCTCACCGCTTTCCAGGATTCTTAAGGCTTCTTCCTTGCTCAGCTCCACCACTGCCGGCGACACCTGGTCATTCCGCAGAATCACCAGAGTCTTCAGGTTGGTCCTCTTAGCATAGCCCTGAGGCCCGGCCATCCAGTTGGGGTCAAGCATGGCCTGGGCTTCGCCCGAAGCTCTAAAGCAATACGGGACCCCTTTATCCAGCCGGCACTCATCCTGAAGCGGGCAGGTGCGGTCGGTGCAGTCCTCTCGCCTCGTCACCACATTCTCGCACTTGCTGTGGTCAAAAAGTTTGGCCAGCCTCTCGTCAAGCTCAACCGTATTGGTCGGAATAAGGAACTTCCTTTCCACCGCATCGGCCACGGCCTTGCTTCCCGAAAACCGCACGAACACAATCTCATTGGTCTGGGCCTGGACCCGCGGCATCTTCAGCAGCTCAAAGAACAGCTCGGTCTTTTTGGTCCCGGGTTGTCCCACCAGAACCAAGCCGTTTCCATCTAACCCCACGGCCATACCCCTCACCGCATTTAGGCCCAGATGTTCCGAAGAATCCAGCACCATGCCCAGGGCCAGCTTACGCAGCGGCCCGTAATTATCCGCATTCACCAGAATCCCGGTCCTGGTTTCAGGATGGTAGTAAGCCCGGGGCTCCCTTCCCGGCACATTATCCACGGCATAAATGACGGCGTGAGGCTCCAGCCCGGCTTCAATCTGGCCCGGGAACCAGTTCTCCACCCAGAAATCATAGAGGTGCCCAACATTGGTCCGCAACTGGACAATCGTCCCGTTGATGTTGGCGTTCCACTCATAATAATTTTCATAGCCGAGGTGGCTTTCCATCTCAGTCACCAGGGCATCGCGCAGCTTGCCCTCAACCACCACTTCCACCGGCACTGACTTCTTTACTCTGGTCACGTAATTCTGCAGGTAAATCTTCTTAACCTTCTTGGCCGTCTTCAGCCTGCTCATGGCCTCGGCTATCCGGTCCATTCCTTTTTCCAGGTTTTCCATTGAGGTAGCGTAGGAAATCCGGATATAATTATCGGCCCCGAAAGCATCTCCGGGGACGATGGCCACCCGGGCTTCCCGCAGCAGGTAATAAGCCAGTCCGTAGGAATTCCTGATCTGGATGCCACCGGCTTCCTTGCCGTAATATGAGCTCACGTTCGGGAACAGGTAAAAGGCCCCCTGCGGCTTGAAGCAAGAGATTCCCGGGATCTGCTGCAACCGCATCAGGACATAATTTCGCCTTCTCTGGAATTCGGCCGCCATCCGGTTAACTTCATACTGGGGCCCGGCCAGGGCTTCAACGCTGGCTTTCTGTGATATGGAACAGGCGTTGGAAGTGGTATGGCTCTGAATCTTGGACATGGCGCCAATAATCTCGGCCGGCCCGGCAGCGTAGCCTATCCTCCAGCCAGTCATGGAATAGCTCTTGGACACGCCGTTGATGATGATGGTCTTTTTCTTTATGTCTTCCCCCAGGGCGGCCAGGCTCACAAACTGGAAGCCGTCATACACCAGACGGCTGTAAATCTCATCAGCGATGATATAAATATCTTCCTTTTTTATGACCTCGGCCAGAGCCAGAAGCTGGTCTTTGCTGTAAGCTGCTCCCGTCGGGTTGCTGGGGTTGTTCAGGATTATGGCCCGGGTTGAGGGCGATATGGCCGCCCTGAGCTGCTCCGGGGTCAACAGGAAACCGTCTTCCTCCCGCGTCTCCACGATGACCGGCTTGCCCTTGGCCAGGTTTACGCACTCGGGATAGGTCACCCAGTAGGGAGCCGGGATGATGACTTCGTCGCCTTCATTGACGATGGCCTGTATCAAATGGTAGAGCGAGCTCTTGGCCCCGGTGGATATCAACACCTCGTTGGGCTTGTAATCCAGCCCATAATCTTCCTTGAGCCTTTTGCAAACCGCTTTCCTCAGCTCCGGGATGCCGTCGTTTTCAGTGTACTTGGTGAAATTCTGTTCGATGGCTTTGATGGCCGCCGTCTTGACGTTTTCCGGTGTCGGGAAATCGGGTTCACCCACGCTTAAATCAATGACATCTATCCCCTCGGCCTTCATGGACTTGGCCTTGGCCGAGATCTTTAAGGTGGGGGAAGCTCCTATCTTGGTTACTCTTTCTGAAACCATGGCTTGCCTGCTTTATGGAAATTATTTTTTCTCGGGTTTCTTGTCGGCCGCAGCCTTACCCGTTTCCGCTTCAGCGGCCACCGAACCCAGCTTGTCTCTCAGAAATTTAGCCAAATCGGCCCCGGTCAGAGCCTTGACCACTTCGGGCATCTGGGCCAGAATCTGAGTTACCTGGCCGGTGATCTGGTTGGTGCCCAGTCCCTTATCGCCGCCGATGACCACAATCTTATCCACCTTGGAAAGCGGTTCGGCTACGGCCCTGGCCAGCTCGGGCAGCACCTTGATGAAGCTTTCGAGCAGGGCGGCTTCGTTGTACCGTTCCCAGGCCTGGGCTTTTTTCAGCATGGCTTCGGCCTCGGCCAGGCCCCGCAGCCTGATTTCATCTGCTTTGACCATGGCTTCCAGCTTCATGGCTTCAGCCTTGCCCTTGCCTTCGGCCATCAGCCTGATTTCTTCGGCCTCGGCTTCGGCCTGGATCTGGTACTTGCGGGCGTCAGCCGGTTTCAGCACGTTGGCTTCGAGTTCTTTTTCCTTGCGCTTGATTTCCAGTTCTTCTATCTTGATGGCCTCTTCTTTTTCAATCTGTTTGACCCGGGCTTCTTCTTTCTTTATTTCCTGGCTGACCCGGGTCCGTTCCAGTTCATAAGAAAAGTCAGCCTGGGCTTTTTTCTGGTTGACGAAGGTCTGCGATTCAGCTTTCTTGGCTTCATTTTCCCACTGGGCCTTGGCGATCAGGGCTTCGGACTGTAGCCTGGCGACTTCTGCTTCTTTGCGGGCCTGAGAAGATTTGATTATGGCTTCTTTTTCGGTTTCAGCCTGAGCAATGGCCGCATCCCTCTTGGCCGCCGCGATGACCGGCTTGCTCAGGGCATCAATGTAGCCCTGGGTGTCGCTGATATCTTTAAGAGAAAAACTCAGCAGCACCAGGCCCATGTTGGTGAAGTCTTCCTTGGCCGCCTGGGCCACCCGCTTCGAGAATTCCTGCCGGCCGCGGTAGATTTCCTCCACAGTCATAGTGCCGATTACCTCTCTGACCTTGCCTTCCAGGACGTTCGTGGCCACATCCCGGATGCCTTCCTTGCCGCTTCCCAGGAATTGCTCGGCTGCCAGCCTGATGGCCAGGTCGGTGGAGTCGACTTTCACCTGGGCTGAAGCTTCAGCCAGGATGGGGATGCCGCCGTGGGTCAGGACTTCCGGTGTCTTGATATAGATTGTTATGACTTCGAGGGGCAGAACATAGACTTTTTCAATGAAGGGCCAGACAAAGGTACCTCCGCCCAGCTTATATCTATAACCGACCTTCTTTTTCGTTCCGTCAGGCAGGGTGATGGTTCTTTTCCGGCCTCCGGCGATGATCAGGGCTTCGTTGGGTCCGACTTTGCGGTAATGAGTAGCCAGGACCAGGCCGACTATGACCAGGAAAACAATGATGGCGCCGATGATGATAAGCCAGGTGGTTAAAGGCATGATAACCTCCCTCCGGTTATTATTTTATGATTAACTCAGGGAATGGCAGAACACGGGGCAGGACCGGGCCTCCGAGAAAAGAAACACCTTCACTCTTCAGCATCAGTTAACTTACCCTTTTCCGGTTATCTTGAAAGGTCTTTTTTTCAAGGAAAGATATTAATTCTTCCCATAAATAAAGTCAAGCCGAATTTTCTTTCAGGTTAAGACATGGTATCCGGGAAAAATGAACCCCACTCTGGCGAAGGACAGGTTCTGGAATTGACCAGTTATCCGTCGCCTGGCCTAAACATTCCGGTATTAATTGTTATATATTGTCTAGTCGGCCATGATTTAAATCAATTTGCCAGACTAACTCTCCTGCCGGGTCTGAAAAACGAGCTAAACCAGTAAAGTCCTGATGATTGGTTGTCTGTATGTTATTTTTGTCTGAAGTTGTCGGCTCCTCTCAGGGCCTGACAGAAAACGTGCTTGAAAATTTTCAAAAGGTAATGGTTTTGACCTGGAAATGTGTTCTAAGCAGAAGCCACTTTAATATCTCTCTGGCAGCTGGTAAACATCACCCCAGTTTTTAAAAAAATTTCTTGACACGGCTGTTCGATTTAAATAAAAAGATTTCTATGTAATCAAAGAAGCGGGCTGGCTTTTTAAGTAAGCCTTTTAAAAGATAGTTAAAAGATTTTAGGAAAACGGGCTAAGGAGTACCGGCTTAATCAAATAATCTTAAACTTCCGGTAGAATCAATGTATAACCGCCAGACCCTTTTTGAATTAAAAAAAGATTTATGCCGGCTTCTGGTAGAAAAAGCCAGTGACGGTATTTTCATTGTTGGTAAAGACCGATTTGAATATTGCAACCCGTCTTTCGTTCAGTTTTGTGGTATCAGCGAAACTGAATTTGCCTCTGCCTCAGCTCAGAAAATTATCGAGACCATAGTTCATCCTGATGATAGAGAAGAAATCAAAAAATGGTGGTGTGAATTAACTAAGAACTCAGATAATTCTGTTGTCGGCCCGGTCAGAGTGAATAACCGGGAAGGGCGGACCGGTCATCTTCAGTTGAGTTCAACCGATGGACAGGAGCAGAAAATAATTGGGGTTATACGGGACATAAGCGAGCTGGTAGAATCGCAGAGCCGTCTCCTGGAAAAAGAAAGGATTCTTTCCAGCCTTATAGAGCAGGCCCGGACACCGGTGTTCATCGTTCAGAACGGGGTGATAAAGTATGCCAACCCGGCCGTGCTTGAGACCTTTGGTTATTGTCCTGAGGAAGTTATCGAGACTAGGATTGACGAATACCTGTCAGAAGACAGGAAGGAAGATATCATGAGCCTTTACGGCCAGAGACATTCAGACCCGAATGTTTCTCAGAAATTAGAATGCACCCTTCTGCATAAAAATGGCCAGAAAATTGAAGTTGATGTCGAGTTTAACTTTATCGAGTACCAGGGCCAGCCGGCCGAAATTGTCCTGGCTCATGACATTACAGAGCGAAAAATAATTGAATCCAGACTGGAAGAGGCCCTGGAGAAGTTGAGAAAAGCTTTTGGAGCCACCATAAGGGTCTTAAACAAAATAGTGGAGATAAAAGACCCTTACACCGGTGGTCATCAAAAGAGGGTGGCTGAGCTGGCCAGAACCATAGCCACAGAAATGGGACTTACACCTGAACAGATTGACGGTCTAAGGCTGGCTGCTCAGATTCATGACATTGGGAAAATCATCGTCCCCTCTGAAATTCTCAACAAGCCCGGTATCCTCTCTGAAAGCGAGTGGGGACTGGTAAAAAACCATGCCGCCATTGGCTACGAGCTGCTCAAAGACATGAATTTCCCCTGGCCGGTGGCTGAAATTGTTTATCAACACCATGAGAGAATGGATGGCTCAGGTTACCCTCGCGGGTTGAAGGGTGAGCAGATTATGATAGAAGCCAGAATCATGGCCGTAGCCGATGTGGTTGAAGCCATGTCTTCGTTCCGACCGTACCGGGAATCTTATGCTCTGGAAGATGCCCTGTCTGAAATAGAAGTTAACAGAGGTCGGCTGTATGACCCGCGGGTGGTAGAAGTCTGTCGGGACCTGTTCCGGAAGAAGGGCTTCCGGTTAAATAACTGTTCCTTCAAATGACCTCAGAAGCCCTGTTAAATTTTTCACTAATTTAAGTACTGAGGTAAAAAGTAGTTTATTGATTGGTTTTTTAAATGGGAAGTTCTTATTAAAAGGCGATAAAAACCGGGTGGATTTTTTTGAGCACAGTCCGCTGGACGGCTAAAATTTCTTTCAGGCCCTTATCGGCCAGCTTCAGTAGCTGGCTCAACTCCTGCCTGGAAAAAGAGACTTTCTCGGCTGCGGCCTGAACTTCCACCAGGCGGCCTTGGTCTGTCTGGACCACGTTCATATCAACTTCCGCCTGGGAATCTTCCTGATAATCCAGGTCCAGAAGCCGCTGGCCTTCGACCAGGCCGACACTGACCGCTGCCACCAGATGACGCAGAGGAAAAGTCGGCAGCAATCCCTCCTCCAGCAGCTTCTTAAAGCACATGGCCAGGGCAATGCAGCCGGCGTTAACCGAGGCCGTCCGGGTGCCCCCGTCAGCCTGGATGACATCGCAATCTATGATTATGGTCCTCTCCCCGATGAGATTCAGGTCGGTAGTGGTCCGGAGAGCTCGCCCGATCAGGCGCTGGATTTCCTGGGTCCGCCCGGAGATTTTAGCCTGGTTTCTTTCGCGGGGCGTCCTTTTCTCTGTCGAGCGGGGGAGCATGGAATACTCGGCTGTTATCCAGCCGGAGCCGGTGCCTTTCAGAAACTGGGGGACTTTTTCTTCGATGCTGGCCGTGGCCACCACCTTGGTCTTGCCCATTTCCAGGTAGGCCGAGCCTTCGGCAAAATCCATGTAATCCGGCTTGATGATAAGCGGCCGAAGCTCGTCATAGGCCCGGCCCGATGGCCTCTCAAAAAGCGGCTTCTTAGCCGGCTCCTTCCTGGCTTTTCTGCTGCTCACTTTACTCTCCTTACAGGCTAAAGACAGGGCCAAATGAGGTACCATAATCATAAGCCATAACCGGCTGATTTTCAACCGACAGCCGGGTCTTTGATTAAAGGGCGGCGTTCCTTTATAATTGGTAATCAATCAGCAGGCTGGAGCATGGAAAAATTTCTTGGTCTGAGTAGAAATTCGGTTTTTCTGCGCCTGGGGCTGGCCTTCCTCTGTCTGTGGGGCCTGACCGCTTGCGAAAAAAAGCCGCCACTGAAGGGCCTGGCCATCAATGTTTCTTTCTCCGAGCGGGTGCTGACCGATGACCTGGTCACCCGGTTAAAGGTTAAGTACATCACCACCGCCGGTTTCCAACCCCTGGAAAAAGACTACCGGATTGTGGCCGTGGCTCTCTGGCAGGAGAAAATCCTGTTCCGGGAAAGCCTGGACCCGGAAATACCCGCTTCCAGGTGGCAGGCTAACCGGGTTTACGAAATAGAAAAATTTATCTATTTCCCTCGGGTTATCGATCGGTTCAACCCGAAAACAGCCGCCGGAATAAAAATCGGGTTCAGTATCTTGATGGAAAATTCGGGCGAGGCCGAACCGCTGGTCCTTTATTCCAGGAAAATTAAACTTCTACCCTGCCCACCCGAAGCCCCGGAGGTGATTTTCCTGGAAGGCTGGGAAAAGATAGATAGACCCCGGGTCGGAGTTTCCGACCAATCCTATGAACTCTGGACCGGGGCCCGGGCCGTCTGCCTTCTGGAAAACCCGGGCCGGGCCGCCCTGCTAATGGTCAGGGGAAGGAACTACCAGGAAAGCCTGAACGTGTCTTTATTTCTTGACGACGGGCTGCTTGATGAATTCACCCTGGGCCCCGGACCGTTCCAGAAAGTCTACTCGCTCGGCCCGTTTTCTGCTAAAACCGACCCGGAATTGAAACTGACCCTGGCCGTGGATAAGACCCTGCCCGTTAATCAGGTTTATCCGGACCTGAATGATGACAGGCCGGTAGGGCTGCGAATAGAGAAGGTTTATTTCCGTTGAAAGCGGCGATTATTTAATCCAGAGGGGCGAAGCCGACTCGGTTTTTTTTCGGTTGACCTGTTTTTCGTATAGCTGCCGCAGCCGGGCTTCTTCTTCCTGGGCCTTGGTCAGTTTTTCGTAAGTTTCGCTAATCTGCATCTGGATGTAATCCTTGGATTTCATGTCGCTCAGGCCGTAAAACTGGGCCCAGAGGGAATTGAGTTTGAGCGTCAGGAGCTCCACGTATTCCTGGGCTTTCTTCCAGGCTTCTTCCAGAGAGACGTCAGCCGCGTCCCGACTCTTAGCTGTATCAGGAAAATTTCCTGCGGAACCCTGGGAATTCTGGGCTGGCGGATTTTCCACCGTCACCCGGTGAACGGTGGCCGGCGGCCGGGTCTGGGATTCTTCCGGGGCCAGGGTCAAAGGCTGAGCTTCTCTGTTCGCCAGCGCTGCCTCTTCAGATTGAGGGGGCAGAGTCAGGGCTTCAGCCTTGGTTAACTTCTCCAGGTCTTTATTGGTCACCACCCGGACTTTCTTGCCCTTCAGGCTTTCCCGTCTTTCCCGCTCTTTCCTGGCCAGCTCAGCCAGGTTCTCTTCCTGGGCCAGCAGCAGGGTCAGGCCGCAGAAACCGAAACACAGGAAGACGGATGTTATTTTCCTGAGCATTGCCATCCCTCAACATAATAATACAACCCCCGACGGGGGCTGTCAAACCGCTGTACAGGGTCAGAACATTGTCTAATTCGGACTGGTGGCTGCTGTTTTGATGGTAAAGCCGGCTGCTATTTGTTCGAAGCGGACAGCTCCATCGCGGTCAATTCTTAATATTCCGATTCCGGCCGCTTCCAGTCTTTCCAGGACCTGGCGGTCTGGAAAGCCATAAACATTGTTGCGCCCGCAGGTTATCACCGCCCAGTCCGGAGCCACGGCCTGAAGAAAAATCTCGCTGGAGGAAGAACGACTGCCATGATGCGGGATTTTAAGAACCTTGGCTTTTAGTTTTTCGGTCCGGCTCTGCACCAGGTATTCTTCAACCAGGGCAGTGATATCGGCCGGGAAGAGAAAAGACTGCTGCCCGGCGTCGAGTCTCAGGACAGCCGAAAGGTCGTTTCCCGGACGGAAAAGAACATCTGCTTCGCGGTCGGGATAGACAACTTCCACCCGGTAGTCGGCCGTTTCCTGAAAAATTCCCGGTCGTAGCGGCCTTTTCCTCACCCGGCGGGACAGGGCCCGGTTGATTTGTTGCTCCAATTCGCCCCCGCCTCCTTCTTCCGGATACCAGAATTCTTTTACCCTGAAGTTTTGGGCCAGGGCCGGCAGGCCTCCGGCATGGTCGGGGTGAAAATGGCTGCAAACCAGGTAATCAATTTTTTTATAGCCGCGATGCCACAAGAAGGGAGAAACCAGGCTCTCTCCCGGGTCAAAGTCGCTCTGCAGAAAACCGCCGGCATCTATCACCATGACCCGGCGGTCGGGGAATTCTACCACCGTGGAGTCACCCTGCCCCACATCCAGAAAAGTGACTGCCAGCCCCCGGCTGGCCGGCCGGAAGGGGTAGGTAATCATGATGAAGAAAAAGACCGCCAGGCCCGAAGCCGTCAGGAGTTTCTGCCAGCGGAAGCGCGGCCTGAGCAACAACAGCAGCAGGAACAGGTAAAAGCCAATCACCACCAAAACCGGTGGTGAGGGCAGCCGGTAAGAAAGCGAAGACAGAGGTTCCAGCCAGGTGGCAGTCCAGTTGAAGAGCCGGACCAGGTATTTAAGCGGGTAAGATAAAAGATGACCTGCTGGCGGCAGCAGTGAATTGAGCCCCAGGTAAACATAACCGGTACCCATGACCAGGCCCATCAACGGAGCTTCCGGCAGGTTGAGGAACAGGCTGGCGAAGGTTACCCGGTGAAAGTTGCTGATTATGACCGGCATGGTGCCGGCCACGGCCGCCAGCGACAGGGCCATCAGTTCAGAGAGTTTGAGCGGCAGGCCGGGCAGAAATCTCCGGATTGGCTCATAAAAGAGAATCAGGCTGAGGCTGGCCAGGAAGGTCAGCTGGAAGCCGACGTCTTCCAGGCTGAAAGGGTTGAGCAGCAGCAGAACCAGGGCTGACAGGGCCAGGGTGTTTAGCAGGTTGGTGTCGGCAAAGATTAATTTTCCCAGGAGAAAGACCGAGGCCATGATCACTGCTCTGAACACCGAGGGCTGGCCCTCCACCAGCAGGGCATAGAAAACCAGGGCAGCCAGGAGAACCAGGTGAATAGTCCTTTTCCTGATAATGACTAAACTGAGGAGCGAATAGAAAAGGAAGGTCACCACGGCCACGTGAGCTCCGGAGATGGCCAGCAGGTGATAAAGCCCGGTTTTCTGGAACTGGCGGTCGGTCCGCTGGTCAAGCCGGCCGTCGGCTCCGAGGAGCAGGGCCTCCAGCACCGCTCCTTCCGGCGTCAGGCTGAATTTGTCCTTACCCGGGAAATCCCTTTCTATTCCCCGTTGTAATTTTCTCCTGAGCCCGGAAAAAAAACCGGCTATCGAATGATTATTTTCATTTAACTTCTTTATGAGAAGCGGACTCTTGCAGAAAGCCCGGGCCTGAATTTTCTGGCTGCGCAGATAACGGGGCATGAAGTCGGGGAAAAAATTCCTGAAAGTATCTTCCGGGCTGAGGCTGGCTGAAAATTCAACCCGGTCCCCGGCCTTAAGTTCCGGCAGCCGGCCGCCGCTGGTCGAATGAGCCACGGTCAGTCGCAAATTTCCCCTGACGGGCTTTTCTTCCCCGGCCAGCCTGACCCCGTCTACCCTGATAACCAGGATATCCCGGTCGGTACGGCGTTCGGGCGACTTCAGCACCTTGCCCACAAAATCAAGGTAACCATCCGCCCGGAGCTGGCGCAGGGGATTGTTCTGATGGGCGGTTAACTCCAGGCTGTAAAGGCTGAAACCGGCCAGGAAAAAGCCGGCCAGAAGCAAAAGGAAAACCAACCTGTCCCTTTTTAAGATATAGCTGGCCCAGGCAGAAAGGAGAAGCAATGATATCAAGATAGGGAATCGGGCAGAAAACCCGGCCTGGAAAATTGAGGCGGTGAATAGGCCTGAAATCAAGCTCAGGGCCGGCAGCAGGAGCGGAGCGGGCATTGACTATCTGAGGCGGTCTGAACCTGTTGTGCTCTTCAGCGCGGCCTGCTGTTCCAGGGCGCTCAGAACCAGGTGACACATGGCTTTGATGCCCACCGGGATGGCCCTTTCATCGGGATTGAAATAAGGGCTGTGCAGAGGAGCAACCGAAGTCTGTCTCGGGCTTTTCACTCCGAGCAGGTACATAAAAGCCGGGACCTTTTCTGCCAGCAGGGCAAAATCCTCGGCTACCATCTGCGGTTTGACCGCCACCACCCTGCCCGGTCCAAGGGCTCCTTCCAGGACCGGCAGCATGGCCTGGACCAGGTCGGGGTGATTGTAGAGAGGCGGGGTGCCCTTTTCATACCTGAAGCTATAGCTGGCGCCGTAGCTTTTCGTAATTCCCCTGACCACATTTTCCATCAGGACCGGGATCTTTTCTCTGACGGTTTCATTCAGGGTGCGGACCGTGCCTTCCATTTCTACCTTTTCGGCGATGATGTTGGCTTTGGTCCCTCCCTGGATCTTGCCGATGGTAAGAACAGCCGGTTCCACCGGGTCCAGGACCCGGCTGATTATGGTCTGGAGGCTATTGATGACTTCGGCTGCCAGGACAATAGCATCTATTCCTTCCTGGGGCCTGGCCGCATGGGCTCCCTTGCCCTCAATGGTCAGGATGAAATTATCAGAACTGGCCATGAGGTAACCCGAAGCATAGCCAGCGGTGCCGGTCTCAAGTTCGGGCCAGACATGAAGGGCAAAAATGGCCCGGACCGGCGGATTCTCCAGGACTCCATCTTTTATCATCAGGGCCGCGCCGCCTTCTTCTCCCGGGGGCAGCCCTTCTTCAGCCGGCTGGAAAATGAATTTAACCTGGCCACGAATTTTATCCTTGACTGTTGACAGAACCATGGCTGCGCCCAGGGCAATGGTCATGTGTAAATCATGGCCGCAGGCATGCATCACCCCCGGGTTGAGCGAACGGTAGGGGAAGGTGTTGAGCTCCTGGATGGGCAGGGCATCCATGTCGGCCCGGATGGCTACAGTGGGCCCGGGCAGTGTTCCCCGGAGCAAGCCAACGACACCGGTGCCGGCCCCCCCGGTTTTAACTTCCAGCCCGAGTGAACTGAGCTTGCTGGCTATCAGCTTGGCCGTTTCCCGCTCGCGGTTTCCGAGCTCAGGATTCATGTGCAGGAAACGCCGGATTCTAATCATCTCGGCCCGGTTCTTTTCTATTTCCAGGTCTATGGCCTGAGTCAGTTTTGGGTCCAGGACAGACTGGCCCGCAACCGGTCCAGGCCGCAGGCAGATGAATATCAGCAGCCCGCAGGAGATAAATTTTACCATCCGGCTAATCATCGACAGAGCCCCCTCTATGGTTAAAAAACTGGTCGTAAAAAGTTCAGGCTTATTTTTCAGTATCCAGGTCTTCGGGGAATTCCGGTTCCTTTCTGACGTATTCGCCTTTCTTCTTTTCGATGAACTCCTTGATAGCTTCGATGCCTTCTTCGGCTTTTTCCTTGGCTATCTTGGCTCCCTTTTCGGCCTCCCGGGCCACTTTCTGGTAACCTTCGACCGCCAGCTGCTGGCCCTTTTTGGCCTGCTCTTTTATTTTCTGCCTGGTTTCCTTGCCGCTGGCCGGAGCGAACAGAATTCCCAGGATGAAACCGGTGGCGGCGCCGGCCATGAAGGTTAAAAGGTAGTCGACAAAAGAGGAGCCTTTGTTGTTATCTGACATTTTTCCTCTCCTTTCTTTTTTTCATTAGCTGCCAACCGAAGCGCAGCAGCGGAAAAAGTACCGGCCAGTACTTAGAAGCCGGCCTGACCAGTCTGGTGGTCATGAACAGCGACAGCTCTGACAGCCCGGAAATGGTCTTCTTGGTGGAATCGATGATGGCCCCGGCTTCGTCCAGGCGACGGTCGAGCTTGTCTTCAATTCTTTCCAGCTTGTGCAGTGCGAGCTGCAGTTCCTGGAAGGATTTTTCCGCTTCCCTGGCGGTTCGCCTGAGCTGGGCCAGAAAAAGAACCAGGAAAACCGTCAGAACGGCCGCGGCCACCGTCAGAATCAGGAAAAGCACCTGGTTGAAAGTCAGCAGCATGATATCTTTACATTAAGTCAAAAGGCCTCAGGTTGTCAATCTTAAAGAATAAAGCCAGCCTCAGTCCCTCCGCCGGCGGTTCAGGAGGTAGATGAAAAACGGAGCTCCAAAGGCGGCGGTCACCACCCCGACCGGAAGCTCGGAAGGGGAATAAATCGTTCTGGCCACGAGGTCAGAGAGAAGGAGAAACAAACCTCCGGCCAGGGCGGCGTAGATAAAAAGACGCCGGTGGTCAGGGCCGATTATCAGCCGGACGGCGTGGGGAACGATTAAACCGACAAACCCGATGATGCCGGCCACCGACACCGAAAACGAAGCCAGCAGGGTGGCCAGGAGAAGAAAAATTCTCCTGACGGTTTTAACCGGCGAGCCCAGCGACCTGGCTGTCTCCTCACCCAGGCTCAGCAGGTTCATATCGCGGGCAAGGCGCTGCGCCAGGAACAGTCCCGGAAGCACAGCCGCCAGAAGCAGCCAGGCCTGTCGCCACTCGGCCAGGGAAAAACTGCCCAGCAGCCAGAACACAGCCTGTTCGTAAGCATCGGCCCGGCGGAAAAGAAGAAACGAAGTCAGGGCCGAGGCCAGGGCTCCGGCCGCAATTCCGGTCAGGAGGAGTGATTCACCCGTCTGGAAACGCCGCCTTTCTGAAATAAGATAGACCGTGCCGACCAGCATCAGACTGGTCAGGAAAGCCAGCAGACTCTGGGCTGAAAGCCCGGCCAGGTTGACGGCCAGCCCGAGCTGCAGGCTGAGTACCGCCCCCAGGGAAGCCCCGGAAGAGGCTCCGAGGATAAAGGGGTCAGCCAGCGGGTTGCGAAAGTATCCCTGGAGAATGGCTCCAGCCAGGGCCAGAGCAGCCCCCACCAGGTAGGCCAGCACAGCCCGGGGCAGGCGCAGGTTCAGGATGATACCGTAGAATTCTCCCTGGCCGGCAAAGATTGAGCGAAATAGTTCGCCCCAGGAAGTCTGGACCGGGCCAAGTTTGAGCGACAGGCAAAATCCTGACAGGCTCAGAACCAGCAAAGCCAGGAGAAAAAGCCGTTGTCGTCGTTTCTGGCTCATTCTTCACCAACCCGCAATTCAGGATAGAGGGTTTGCACCAGTTCCCGGTAGGCCTGGACCAGCCGCGGTGAGAACCGGCTGAACTGGTCTTCCTGCAGAAAAAAGAAGCTCCCCCGGGCCACGGCCTGGATTTTCTCAAAAGCCGGCTGGCTCTTAAACCAGGTCCTGGCCCGGTCAAAATCCTGCCGGCTGCGGCAGAGGATGAGAATCATTTCAGGGTTGTCCTGGATGAGTTTTTCGCGGCTGTAGACGAGCCAGTTGCCCTTGAGCCGACTGGTGGCATTCTCAACCCGGGCTCTTTCCAGCAGATGGTTGAGGTAGCTATCGCCGCCGCAGGTCCAGAGTCCCGACCCCTGTCCGAAGAGAGTCAGAAAAACCTTTTTTCCCGGCCGGTCCTGAGGCAGGCCTGTTTCTATACTTTGAACCTGTCGCTTGAGGTCAGAAACCAGGCCGGCCGCCTGTTCCTGGCGACAGGTGAGCTGGCCGATTCTTAGAATCAGGTTGAACAGGTCGTCAAAAGTTCGGCCGGCATCAAAAACATAGACCGGGAGCCGGTCGCGGTATAACCGGTCCACCACTCTCCTGGGGTTGCCGCGGAAACCCAGCACCAGTTCCGGGTCCAGTCTGCGAATCTTTTCCAGGTTCAGGTCCACCAGGCCGCCCACCACTTCCTTGTTCCTGGCTTCTTCCGGGTAGTCGCAGTATCTGGTGACTCCGATTATTTCCTGGTTTAGACCGAGGGCGAATAGAATCTCGGTCAGGTTGGGGGCCAGAGAAATTATCCGCCGGGGACAGGAAACCAGGCCTACCCGGTGCCCCAGGTCATCCCGGAATTCCCGGGTCTGAGAATTCAGGGCCGGAGTAGCCAGTAAAATTATAAAAAGGGCGATACCCAAAAGGCTGAAGAGCCCGGTCGTAGAAACAGCACCAGAAGCTAAACTCAAGCCGGGAGCTGATGAACTCTTCCAGTTCTTCAACATATTACCAGAAAGCCCGACCGGTCTTTTGAGCTCGGCCGATTCTTTTCTAAGAAAAATTGTTTCCAAAATTTCTAGGGTCCGCATTTCTTAATCTCTGGACTCACTGGTCGGAGCCGGAGGATTCTCTTTTTCCATCTCAGGCCCCGGACCCTGGTGCAGCAGAGAAATTTCCGGAAGACCGGTGGAGCGGTTTAACCTGAGTTCTACCTCAACGCTAAAAATCTGCCGGATGAGCTGTTCCTTGAGCAATTCCAGGGGCCGGCCCCGTGCGGCCACCCGACCTTCTTTTAAGAACACCAGGTCTGAGCAATAGGCTACCGCCAGGTTCAGGTTGTGCTCAGCCACCAGAATGGCCTTGCTTTTTTCTTTTTGCAGTTTTTTCAGCAGCTGGTAAACCTGTAACTGGTAATTGAGGTCCAGGTGAGAACTGGGCTCGTCCAGGAGCAGCACCGGGGTATCCTGGGCCAGGGCTCTGGCTATCAGGACCCGCTGCCGCTCGCCTCCGCTGAGTTCGTTGAGCCTCTTATCTTTAAGCTCGTAGACTCCGGTGAGACGCATGGCTTCTGTCACCGGGTCCTGCTCCCCGGACGACCGGCCGCGAGGGTAACTCGACTGGCGGTAGTAGCGGGCCATGGCCACCGTTTGTTCGACGGTGAATTCAAAGACCGGTTCAAAGACCTGGGGGACGTAGGCCAGCCAGGCGGCTATTTCCCTGGCTTTGAGCCGGGACAGGTCCTGGCCGTTTACCAGGACCCGGCCCCTGACCGTTGGAATCAATCTCTGGATGGCTTTGATCAGGGTGCTCTTGCCGGAGCCGTTGGGCCCGCAAACAGCCAAAAATTCACCAGGTTCCAGGCCCAGAGAAACACCGGAAATGACCGGTCGGGTATCATAACCGGCTTCCAGGTTTTCAACTGTCAGAAGTTTCATCAAAGTTCAGGCCTTTTTCGCGGGTCAGGCAGCTAATATTATAGATTTATTTGCCCGGATAAGCTATTTGGAAAGCCGGCCCGCCTGAGCCGGCAGGCTTGTCCGCCGCTCTGGTTGACTTTTAGCATATGGGAAATTATCATTATAAGCTGATTGGCATTAATAATTTACCCGGGTTGTTTTTCCCTGAACCGAGGTTGTGACCATGAAAGAAGCCTATAATTTTGAGGAAATCGAGAAGAAATGGCAGAAGGTCTGGGAAGAGAAGAAAGTCTTTGAGGTCAGCGAAGAGGCTGGCCGCCCCAAGTACTACCTCCTGGAGATGTATCCTTACCCTTCGGGCCGGATTCATATGGGACATGTCCGCAATTATTCCATCGGGGATGTCATCGCCCGTTTCAAGAAGATGAAGGGCTACAACGTCCTGCATCCGATAGGCTGGGATGCCCTGGGCCTGCCGGCCGAAAACGCGGCCATCAAACATGGCATTCATCCCCAGAAATGGACCCTGGACAACATAGATTACATGCGCGCCCAGCTCAAGAAAATGGGCTTCAGCTATTGCTGGAGCCGGGAAGTCAACACCTGCCTGCCTGAGTATTACAAATGGAACCAGTGGATTTTCCTGAAGATGTTCGAGCAGGGCCTGGCTTACCGCAGGATGAGCTGGGTCAACTGGTGCCCCCAGTGCCGGACAGTTCTGGCCAACGAGCAGGTGATAGCCGGTAGCTGCTGGCGCTGCGACAGCCAGGTCACCCAGAAGAAAATTGAACAATGGTTCCTGAAGATTACAGCCTATGCCGAGGAGCTGCTGAGCGGCCATGAACAGCTCAGCCGCTGGCCCGAACATGTCCTCCAGATGCAGAAGAACTGGATAGGCCGGAGCACGGGAGCCCTGGTCAACTTCCCCGTGCCTTCTCTCAACCGGGCCATTGAAGTCTTCACCACCCGTATAGACACCATTTACGGGGCCACCTTCCTGGTGTTGAACCCCGAGCACCCGCTGGCAGCCGAGCTGGTAGCTGACCACCCCGATAAAGAAAACATCCGGGCCTGGATGGCCAGGACCATCGCCGAATCACGGCTGCGGAGGGAAGTCCGGGACGAAGAAAAAGCCGGCTACGACACCGGGGTTAAAGCCCTGAATCCCTTCAGCGGCCAGCTCATTCCAGTTTTCCTGGCCAATTACGTCTTGATGGATTACGGCACCGGGGCCATCATGGCCGTGCCGGCTCACGACCAGCGCGACTACGAGTTTGCCGTCAAGTATGACCTGCCCATCCAGACCGTCATCGCCCCCGAGTCGCCCGAGGTCAAGCCAGAAGAGGGACGGGCTTTTGAAGGCTACGGGGTGCTGGTCAACTCCGGCCCGTTTAACGGCCTGCGCTCGGAAGAAGCCATGGAAAAAATGGCTGCCTATGCTAAAGAAAAAGGATTTGGCCAGGCCAGCGTTACTTACCGCCTGAGGGATTGGGGCATTTCCCGCCAGCGTTACTGGGGCACTCCCATTCCGATTATCTATTGCGATCAATGTGGCCTCCAGCCCGTTCCCTATGAGCAGCTACCGGTCGAAATACCTTACCAGGCTGAGTTCACCGGGGAGGAAGACTCGCCGCTGGAAAAAGTTCCCCAGTTTGTCCGGACCACCTGCCCTAAGTGCGGCGGCCCGGCCCGGCGGGAAACCGACACCATGGACACCTTTGTTGATTCTTCCTGGTATTTCTTCCGTTACTGCTCGCCCGATGAAGAGCGGCAGCCGTTCCTGCCGGAAAAAGCCAGGTACTGGATGCCGGTAGACCTGTACATCGGCGGGGTGGAGCATGCCATCCTGCACCTGATTTATTCGCGGTTTTTTACCAAGTACCTGCGCGACCTGGGGCTGACGGAGGTGGATGAGCCCTTCCCGCATTACCTGGCCCAGGGAATGGTGACCAAAGATGGTTCGGCCATGTCCAAATCGCGCGGCAACGTGGTTGACCCGGACGATATGATTAAAAGATACGGAGCCGATGCCCTCAGGGTGTTCATCCTGTTTGCCTCGCCGCCGGAAAAAGAATTTGCCTGGTCGGAAGAAGGTCTGGAAGGCTGTTACCGCTTCATCCTGAGAGTCTGGAATCTTTTTGAGGAAAATAAAGACCTGTTTGCTGGCACCCCGGCCGGGGAGCCGGGAAAACACGACGAGGGTAGCTACCAGCGGCTGCTCAAGAAACTTCACCAGACGATAAAGAAAGTCAGCGAGGATGTTGAACTGAGATTCCACCTTAACACCGCTATCAGCGCCCTGATGGAGCTGGTCAACACCCTGAGAAAAGAAAGAGACCTGCTGCGGACCAGCCAGAAAGGCAGGGAATTGCTGCGCCAGGCGCTGGAAAGCCTGAACCTGATGCTGGCCCCCTTTGCTCCCCACGTGGCCGAGGAGCTCTGGGAAAAAACCGGTCACCAGACGCTGGTCGCAGAAAGCTCCTGGCCGGCCTATGACCCGGAACTGGCCAGGGAAGAACTGGTCACCATCGTGGTCCAGGTCAACGGAAAGCTGCGGGATAAGTTTGAGGCCCCCCTGGATGCGGAGGAAGCGCTGCTGAAGGAGAAAGCCCTGGCCCTGCCCCGGATTCAGGAAATCCTGGCCGGCCGGCAGCCGAAGAAGGTGGTCTGCGTCAGGAACAAGCTGGTCAGCCTGGTGGTATGACCGGGTCCGAGTTGATGAAATTCTGGCAGAAATATATGGCCTGTCTGCTGGCGGCGGTCAGCCTGGTCGCCTGCGGTTACCAGCTGAGGGGCAAGGCCAGCTTCTGGCCTCCGCAGATGAAAAGAATCCAGGTCCCGGTCTTCAAGAATTCTTCCGGGCGGTTTGAGCTGGACCTCAAGCTCACCAGAAGTGTCATCAACGAGCTGGTAGCCAGGACCGGAGTGCAGATCGTCAGCGACCGCAGCCAGGCCGAGGGGCTGCTGGCCGGGGAAATCCTGTCTTTCCGGGTTCAGCCCATCGCTTTCTCGTCGGCCGGCGCGGCCACCCGGTTTCAGATTACCATCACCACCAGCGTGGTTTTCTCCGACCTGGTCAACCAGAAAATTCTCTTTTCCGACGACAACTTCGTCTATACCGAAGAGTATGATGTTCCCGAAGGTCTGGATTTTGAAACCATGGAAACGAGGGCCATCGACCGGGCCGCAGAAAAATATGCCCGGCAGCTGGTGGTCAACCTGCTGGAAGGATTTTAAATGTCGTCGCGTGAACCTTTCTACCGGGTCTGGGCCAGAGAAATATCGCCCGCCAACCTGACCCCGGGGACTTTTATCTACGGGGAACAGGCTGCTTACCTGAGAAAATTGCTGCAGGCGACGGTGGAAGAAGAAGAAAAGGCTGGCCGCCCGCTGCAGCTCCGTCCTTTCTTCCTTTTTGATAGGGACTGGGCCGAAATCCTGGACGAAGCCCAGAGCCCGGATATGTTCCTGTTGACCACCAGGAAAATTCTGGTGGTTTATTTCCCCGAAGCCGAAGAGGACGACCCGCAGCTGGCCGACCGCTCCTACCGGCAGCTCCTCGCCCCTTACGAACAGGAAATAGAAAGGTATTTTGCCTCTCCGGCCGCAGGAGTTTTTATCCTGATCATCTACCCGGGGCGCCTGAAAAAAGGGAACAAGCTACTTGATTATTTTAATAAATTGAAAACTTCGAGCGGCCAGCAGTTGAAGCTGCTGGAGATGAAAACCCCACGGGAACCAGAACTGGTGGCCTGGGTTTATGAACAGCTGAAAAAGCGAGGCAAGAAGACCAGTCCCCAGGCCGTCAGCCGGTTGCTGGAAGCGGCCGGCACTGACCTGTTACTTCTGGAACAGGAGCTGGAGAAGCTAAGCCTCTATTCGGGCGAGCGCCAGGTGGTGACCGAGGAAGATGTCCTCACCGTCTGTGCCTGGCAGAAAACCTACGACCGTTTTGCCATTGAGGAAGCGCTGGAATCGGGCAGCCTGGAGGAAGCCCTGAACGTTACGGCCAGGTTCCTGGCCGAGCAGCCCGACGTTTCTGAAATCATCGGCTTTTTTGCCGGCATCAGCCGTTATGTGCTTTCTCTGGCCCAGGCCAAGTTCGAGGTGGAGCAGAAAAAGGTCCCGGTGAAGGAAGTTTTCAAGAAGCTCAAGCCGCAGCTCAGCGAAGGCTGGAGCCTTTTTGACCGCAAGCTGGAGGCCTTTGCCGCCTGCCTCCGGGCTTTCAGTCAGAAAGACCTGGACAACCTGGTGCGGGAGCTGGGACGGGTTGACCTGAAGCTTAAATCCACCGACCTGGAGGCCGGAATCCTGATAGAGACTTTCCTGGTGCGGTTTTTTCAGTTGCGGGATAAGAAGATAGCCTGAGCTCAGCTGGCCTTGGCCGTCAAGCTCTGAACCTGTTTAGACAGGCGGGACTTGTAACGGGAGCCGGTGTTCTTTTTAATGGCTCCCTTGGCCACGGTCTTGTCTATGGCCTTAAACACCTGAGGCAGAAGGGCCTGGGCGGCTTCCCGGTCGCTGTTGTTTATGGTTTCCCTGAGCTTTTTGATCAGGGTTTTCATCAAGGATTTATTTCTCTGGTTTACGGCCCGTCTCCTGAGGCTGCGACGGTGCTGTCTGATGGCGGATTTGTGTCTGAGAGTCATCTCTATCTCCTCTTGAGTGCCATATGATAGAATAAGTCCTTATTAAAGTCAACACTCGGGGCGGTGGCCAGACCCGGGTGCCGCCGGGAGAAACAGGATGAAAATAGTCCTTCAGAGGGTAAAAGAAGCCAGGGTGACGGTGGCCGGCCAGGTGGTCGGGAGCATCGGGCGGGGTCTGTGCTTGCTGGTTGGGGTAGAAAAGGGAGACAGGGAGGTGGAGGCCGACTGGCTGGCGGCCAAGGTGGCCGAGCTCCGTATCTTTCCTGATGAAAACGACAGGATGAATCTGTCGGTCAAGGATATTAACGGAAGCATCCTGGCAGTATCGCAGTTTACGCTGGCCAGCTCCATCAAGAAGGGGCGACGACCCAGCTTTGATAACGCCGAATCGCCCGACCGGGCGGCTGAGCTGTTTGATTATTTTATCCGGAAGCTTAAAGAACTGGGGCTGGAGGTTCAGACCGGGGTCTTCCAGGCCATGATGGAAGTTCAGCTGGTAAACGACGGGCCGGTGACCTTCATCCTTGATTCCCGGCTGAAGCAACTTTAAGGCAGTAAACTTGGCGGCAGCCGCTATCCCGGCTGGAAATATTCTTAAATAGGGACTGTTTAAAGCAAAAATATCAGCAGGGGAGGGGATAATAAACAGGCACTCATTATTATATGAATGGCTGTTCATATATTAAACCCATCCAGTAATAAGCAAATGACCAGCTGTTTGTTTATACGGTCGGGAGAAGCCCGGTCTTAATGAATTGCTGCCGACGCCAGAGCCGGAGGTGATTCAGCGGGCAACAGCAGGCCGAATCCGGCACTCTCCTTGTTTAATTTCCGCAGTAGCCGGCAGAAACAGATTCTTGAACTGTTTGCGGGCTGGATATAATTCCGGGAGCTATCAATTTTATGAAACGGTCGGTCTGGCCTGGCTAAGGCACGTCGGTGACGACAGGGCTAAGTCGACAAAGAACGGTCAAAAAGAAACTGGTGGAACCTGTGCTGAGAGTGAACCCTGATAAAGGTAATGAACTGATTGTCTTGATAAGGATGGTAGAGTAACTGGCACAGAATGGTAGAGGAAAAAATCATTACCAACATAACTTGAAGTGATAAGTTCCCGCCACAGATTATGTCCGGCCCAGCTTGTTAGATTGTTAGATTATATCCAGCAGGTGACCGAGTTTTTCTTTCTTGGCTTTCAGGTACTCCAGGTTTTCTTCGGTTGGTGGAATCTGGATGGGCACCCTGTCCACGATTTCCAGCCCGTAGCCGCTCAGCCCCCGGAATTTCCTGGGATTATTGGTAATCAGCCTGATTTTCTTGATTCCCAGGGCAGCCAGGATCTGGGCTCCGATGCCGTAGTCGCGCTGGTCGGGCTTGAAGCCCAGCCGGCAGTTGGCTTCAACCGTGTCGCAACCCTCATCCTGCAGGCCGTAGGCTTTGATCTTGTTGGCCAGTCCGATGCCCCGGCCTTCGTGGTTGAGCATGTAGAGAATGACCCCGGAACCTTCCTTCTCTATCATCTTCATGGCCGTGTGCAGTTGCTCGCCGCAGTCGCAGCGCAGGGAGCCGAAGGCATCTCCCGTCAGGCACTGGGAATGGGCCCTGACCAGCGTCGGTCGGTCCGGCGAGATCTCACCCTTGATGAGGGCAACGTGGTGTTCGCCGTGGATGATGTCCTCAAAGACGGCGACGCGAAAATGGCCGTATTTCGTTGGTAGCTCGGCTTCTGAGATTTTCCGAACCAGAGTTTCAGTTCGCATCCGGTAAGAAATCAGGTCGGCGATGGTCAGGATGGGTATGTCATGTTCCCGGCTGAATTCTTCCAGGTCGGGCATCCGGGCCATCGTTCCGTCTTCTTTCATCACCTCGCAGATGACCCCGGCCGGGTAGAGACCGGCCAGTCTGGCCAGGTCCACCGAAGCTTCGGTCTGCCCGGCCCGGGCCAGCACCCCGCCTTCCCTGGCGATGAGGGGGAAGACATGTCCCGGCCTGGCCAGGTCTTCCGGCCTGGTGGCCGGGTTGATGGCCGTCAGGATGGTCCGGGCCCGGTCGTAGGCCGAAATGCCGGTGCTGATTCCTTCCCGGGCATCGATGGAAACGGTAAAGGCCGTGCCGAACCTGGCCGTGTTTTCCTGAACCATCGGCGGCAGCTGCAGCTCCTCCGCCCGCTGCCTGGTCAGCGACAGGCAGACCAGCCCCCGCCCGTTTTTGGCCATGAAGTTGACGATTTCCGGGGTGACTTTCTCGGCCGCCACCATCAGGTCGCCTTCATTTTCTCGGTCTTCATCATCGACAATGATGACCAGGCGGCCGGCGCGGACCACCTCCAGGGCTTCTTCAACACTGATAGTTTCTGGCTTATTTTCCATGATTTTTTCAAGCTTAAAGAGTCACTACCTGCTTCTGGACATAAAATTATACACGTATTTTCCGATTATGTCACACTCGAGGTTGACCCGGGCTCCAGGCTGCAGACGGCCCAGGTTGGTCTCTTCCAGCGTGGCCGGTATTAGCTCAACCTCAAAATAACCGGCGGCCACAGCGGCCACAGTCAGGCTGACACCGTTGACAGCGATGGAGCCTTTCTCCACCACGAACTTCCTGAGTTCCCGGTCCAGACGGATCTTGAGGCGTCGGCCCGGGCGCCTCGGTTTGACTTCCAGCACCCGGCCTATCCCGTCCACGTGCCCGGTCACCAGGTGGCCGCCAAGGAGACTGTCGGCGGTTACCGGGAGTTCCAGGTTCAACTCCTGTCCCGGACGCAGCTGACCCAGGGTGGTTTTTTGCAGGGTTTCCCGTGATAAGTTAAAGGTAAGGAGCCGGCTGTGGCCAGAGGTTACCGTCAGACAGACGCCATCGACGGCCAGGCTCTGTCCCTTTTCCAGGCGGCAGCTCAGCTCTTCCGGGACCTCAATCACCAGTTCGCTCCGGCTCTGGCGGTATTCACGAAAGTGACCGCGGTGGGAAATGAGTCCGGTGAACATCAGAAATACCCTTCGATGATTATATCGTTTTTGATGGAAAAATGCCTGAGGTTTTTCAACACTATGGATTCAGCTACCCTGGTTGCCCCCTGACCTTCAAACAGGGTCAGGGATTTTTCTCCCCCGATTAACCTGGGAGCCAGGAAAAGATAAGTCTTGTCCGCCAGCTTCTGCTGGATGAAAGAAGTCAGGGTGGCGGCGCCCCCTTCTACCAGGACGGCGGCTATTTCCCGGCGGCCGAGCTCTTCCAGCACCGACCTGAGGTCGAGTCTGCCGTCGGCTGCCGGCACCTGGATTATTTCTGCACCCTTTCTCCTCAACCGCTTGGCCCGGGATTCGGAAATTTCCGGGCCGGTGAAAATTATTACCTGTCCTTCTTCCGGCTTTTCCAGCAGCCGGGCCCGGTCCGGAAAACGCAGGGAGGTATCAAGCACCACCCGGTGCCATTTTTTTCCGGTCAGGCCGGGCAGCCTGAGGCTTAACCTCGGATTATCTATGAGGACAGTGTTGAGGCCAACCAGGACCGCATCGTGTTCAGCCCGGAGATGCTGGACAAAGTATCTTGATTCTTCGCAGGAAATCCAGCGGGAATGGCCAGAGACCGCGGCTATCTTCCCGTCGAGGCTCAGGGCTGCTTTGAGCGTTACAAAGGGAACCCGGCGGGTTATGTGTTTGAAATAAAATTCGTTTAACCTCTGGTTCAGGTGACTGAGGAGGCCCACTTCCACTTTTATCCCCGCTTGCAGCAGCCGGGCAGCACCTTTTCTGTGGACCACGGGATTGGGGTCGTAGGAGGAAATGACGATTCTTTTTAGGCCCGAACCGAGCAGCCGGTCGACACAGGGCGGAGTCCGGCCCCAGTGAACGCAGGGCTCGAGTGTCAGGTAGAGGGTGGCTCCTTTCGCCTGTCGCCCCGCCCGGTCGAGGGCCACGATTTCGGCGTGAGGCTGGCCCGCTTCCCGGTGGAAACCCCAGCCGACAATTTTATCCTTTTTTACCAGAACTGCTCCGACCCCGGGATTGGGACTGGTCCGCCCCCGGGCCTTTTCGGCCAGGGAGTAGGCCATTTCCATGTAGGCCAGGTCGCGATTGCTCCAGCTCATGACAGCAGGGCCTCAACGAACGATTCCGGGGAAAATTCTACCAGGTCTTTTTCGCTTTCGCCGATACCGATAAATTTGACCGGCAGGCCGAGCTCCTCCACCACCGCCAGCACGCTGCCGCCCCGGGCGGTGCCGTCCAGCTTGGTCAGAAAAACCCCGGTGATGCCGGAAAAGCGGTTAAATTCCCGGGCCTGGACGATGGCGTTCTGACCGATGGTCGAGTCCAGGACCAGCAGAATTTCCTGCGGCGCCCCGGGAATTTCCCGGCTGATAATTTTCTTGATTTTTTCCAGTTCAGCCATGAGGTTGGCGTAGGTGTGCAGACGACCGGCGGTGTCCACCAGAAGCAGGTCATAGCTCCTGGCCTTGAAGGACTGGATGGCGTCAAAGACCACCGAAGCCGGGTCGGCCCCGCTCTGGCCCTGGATGACCGGCAGGTTCAGCCTTTTGCCCCAGAGCTGGAGTTGCTCCTGGGCTGCTGCCCGGAAAGTATCGGCCGCGGCCAGCATCACTTTCTTTCCTTCGGCTTGATACCTGCAGGCCAGCTTGGCGGCCGAGGTGGTTTTGCCGCCGCCGTTGACCCCGACCAGCATCCAGACCGCCGGCCAGGAAGTGCTGGCAGCCGCCGGCTGCCGGGAAAGAAGGGCCACCAGTTCCTGCCGCAGTAGCTCTTTCCAGTCGGAGGACCCACTTTTCCTGGCCCGGTCCTTGATTCCAGCCATGATTCTGTCGGTCGTTTTGACCCCGACATCAGCCAGGATCAGCAATTCGTAAAGTTCCTCCAGGATTTCCTCCTGGGGACGGGTGCTCTGGAAAAGTTGTTCTATCCGGCTGAAAAGTTCTCTGGTGCGGCTGAGCTTCTGCTTTAATTTATCAAACATGGCTTTTGAATTATATTTTTGCCTGGAAAAGATGTCAAACCAGCGACCGCCGGTTGTCGAAGTGGTTGTCTTGTGTTAAATTGAAAAGCATGCAGCCCCGTTATAAATGGCAGGTTATCCCACCCGACCCGGAGGCCTGGATTCTGGCCCAGGAACTCAACCTGCCGAATGAAATCGCCACGGTGCTGGTCAACCGCGGATTGAGGTCGGCGGCCGAGGCCTCCTTTTTTCTTTACGGCGGTCTGAACGAGCTGCACGACCCCTTCCTGATGCGGGGCATGAAAGAAGCGGTCGAGAGAATTCTCCAGGCCGTCCAGAAAAAAGAAAAAATTGTCGTTTTCGGCGATTATGACGTGGACGGCATCCTGTCAGTGGTCTTGCTGGTTAAAGCTCTGTCTTCTCTCGGCGGGCAGGTTGAATATTTCATCCCGGAAAGGATGAAAGATGGTTACGGCCTGAAACTTCACCACCTGGAAACCATCCTGAAGATGAAGGCTGACCTGGTAATCAGCGTTGACTGCGGGATCAAGGCCGTTGATTTTGTCAGAGAAGCCAAGAAGAACGGGCTGGAAGTGATTATCACCGACCATCATCATCCCGGTGACAGCCTGCCCGAGGCCGTGGCCATTCTGAACCCGGTGCTGGAGAATTGCGGCTACCCGGACCGCAGCCTGGCCGGGGTTGGAGTGGCCTTCAAGCTGGTCCAGGCCCTTTTCCGGCGACAGGGGGTCAATCAGGACCTGAGTCACTTCCTGAAGCTGGTAAGCCTGGGCACGGTGGCCGATGTGGCTGAGCTGAAGGGGGAAAACCGCATCCTGGTGCGGGAAGGCTTGAAAAAGATGAAAGAGGCCAAGACACCGGGTATGAAGAGCCTGCTTGAAGGCTCGGGCCTCAACCATCGAAAGTTGAACGAAGTCGACCTGGGATTCCGCCTCGGGCCCCGGATTAACGCCGCCGGGCGCCTGGGGATGACCGACATAGCCCTGCAGCTTTTCTTTTCTGACTCTCCGGAAGAATGTGATTCCCTGGTTAAGAAGTTAAACGAGCTCAATGCAGCCCGGCAACGAATTGAGGAGAAAATTCTCAGGGAAGCGGTGGAAAAAATAGAAGCCCGCCAGCTGCACCAGAAATACCGCCTTCTGGTTCTGGGCAGCGAGAACTGGCACCGGGGAGTTATCGGCATCGTCGCTTCGCGGGTTAAAGAAATCTTCTACCGCCCGGTGATTCTGTTTGCCTACGAGAACGGACAGGCCTACGGTTCCGGGCGGAGCATCCCCGAACTGTCCCTGATTGACCTGGTCAGCGACTGCGGCGACCTCTGCCAGAATTTCGGAGGCCACAAGCAGGCGGTGGGCTGTACCTTGAGCCTGGAACGACTGCCGGATTTCAGGGACAGGCTCAACCGGCTGGCCCTGACCAGAATCACCGATGACCTGCTGGAAAGAAAATTGATGATTGACTGCCGGCTGAATTTTTCTTCCATCACCCCGTCGTTTGTTGAATTCTATTCGCGGCTCCTGCCGTTCGGGGTCGGCAATCCTCGCCCGGTTTTTATGGCCGAGGAAGTTGATGTCCTGAGCGAGCCGGCGGTGGTGCAGAACCGGCACCTCAAGTTCTGGGTGCGCCAGTCGGGCCGGGTGTTTGAGGCCATGGCCTGGGAAAAAGCCAGGGTCTGGCCTGACCTCCGCCGGGGCAGCTGCCTGGACCTGGCTTATTCTCTGCAATTCAGCGATTACCGCGGGAAAAGGCAGATGACTCTGGCCCTGGAAGACCTCAGGCCTCATCAGGCCGGATGACAGTAAGAATTAAGCATAGAGGGCTGCCCGCAGTCCTGAGAACCGCGGTACTGGTACTGCTGTTTCTGTTTATTATCCTGGTCGGACTGACCATAATCTCCAATCTCAGGCATAGAAACCGTCAGCCGTCGGTTCCGGGCCAGGCTGTCCGCCAGGGTGGGACCTTCAGTGAGAATTTCCGGGCGCTGGAGTTTGCCGGAGAAAAGACGCGTCTCAGTCTGAAAGCTGACAATTTCTATACGGATGAAGAGGGGCGACAGCACCTGGAAGGACGGGTAGAAGTCAGCGATGAGGAACTCAGCGGTGGGGTTCAACTTAAAGCCAACAGGGTGGTCATAGACCAGGGAAAACAGTCCCTGCGGGCTGAGGGAGAAGTCAGCCTCGGTTTTGGCCAGCTCCTGATACGGGCTCCGCTAATTGAGTATGAACTCAAGGATAAGCTGGCCAGGGCAGAAAAGGTTCAGATAGAGCACGGGCTGCTCCGCCTGTCCGCAGATACCATGATGTGGCGGGCGGCGCCAGGGCAGATTCTCCTGGAAGGGAAAATCACTGGAGAAAAAATTCAGCCGGGAGACAGTTTCTCGTTGGAGTGCAATCAGCTGTCCTTTGACCTGGAACAGGACAGTTTTATTGCCAAAAATCTCAGCCTGATGAGCGGCAGTCTCTGGCTGTGGGGCGGCCTGGCTGAGGTCCGTCTTAAAAAAGGCAGCCTGGGCCTGGAATCTATGACCCTGTCCGGCGGGGCAGAAGCCCGATGGTCTGCGTCTTCGGCCGGGGATGACTTTCGGAATTTCAATTTGCAGGCAGAAGGGCTGATTCTCCGGACCAAAAAAAATTGGCCGATTTTATCGGCGCGGCCGGGCTTTAAGCTTGATGGTTACGGTAAGGAATGGCGGATTCAAATGGAGGGGGAAGCCCTGGAAGTGCTGTTTGAAGCTGGATACTCCGCCCGCCGCTTAAAAGCCGGCCAGTTTCTGGCCCATCTTAAAAGAAAACAGGGTGAAGAATTGGAGCTTAAAGCTGAGAGTCTCGATTACGACCCGGTTTCGGGAAGGTTAGAGCTCAGCGGTCAGACCCTGGCCCGTCACCAAGATTACCTGCTGGCCGCTGCCCGCCTCGGCCTGACCCTGCCTGAATTCGGGCTGACCGGGTCCGATTTTGACCTGGAAATCCGTCCCGGTTTTTTTAAGAAAGGGGTGCCGTTTTTTAAGAAAGAACTCCCGGTTTTCCTGTCCGGGAGCCGCCTTGAGACCAGCCGGGGAGTGTTTGAGCTGAGCGGACAGGTCCGGGTCTGGCAGGCGGAAGATTTCTGTCTGGCCGGGGAGATCCGGGTGGATAGAGAAAAGAGTCTGCTCCAGTTCCAGGCACTGGAGAAGGCCAGCTGGTCGAGCCGGCGGAATGACGGCCAGCAAGAAAAAATTGAATTAAAAGCCGGCCGGGCAGAGTTGCTGTCAGAGGTTGGCCAGGCCAGCCTGTCTGGCGGGGTGGAACTCAGGCTGGACCGGTTACAGCTTCGGGCGGAGGAAGTACTCTTCGGTTTTACCGGAGAGGATGGCGATAGCCTGGCCCGGCTGGAAGCCCGGGGCCGGGTCAGGCTGGACTGGAAAGAATACCGGGCGACGGGCCGCCAGGCCTGCCTGGCTTTTGATAGCCAGCAGCTCTCAGTTACCGGCAACCCGGAATTAAGGGCGGCTACGGGGGAGAGGCTGGAAGCCGATAAATTGACTTTGTTTTTAGCGGATGATAGAATCCGCCTTGAGAACCAGAAAAGAGAGAGGTCGTTGACCGTCCTTGTCAGGGCAAAATGAAAGTCCTCAAAGCCATAAACTTAAGCAAGAGGTATGGTCAGCGGCCGGTCGTAGATAATCTCAGCCTGGAAGTCAGAGCGGGGGAAGCCGTCGGCCTGCTCGGCCCCAACGGCGCCGGAAAAACCACTGCCTTTTCCATGATAATCGGCCTGGTGGAAGCCGATAGTGGCCAGGTCTGGTTGGACGGAGAAGAGCTGACCTCTTTACCAGCCTACCTCCGGGCCAGGAAGGGATTGGGGTTCCTGCCCCAGGAGCCGTCAATCTTCAGGGGCTTGACTGCCGAAGAGAACCTGTTACTGGTGCTGCAGAGCCAGGAAGAAGGCTCTTTTGGGGAAAATTTAAGAGACACGGCAGCCGAGCTACTGGAAGAATTCGGACTGCTAGCGCTGGCTACCTCTCGGGCCGACCGGCTGTCGGGTGGTGAAAGGCGCAAGCTGGAAATGGCCAGGGCCATGGCCCGGAAACCGGACTTTCTGCTGCTGGATGAACCCTTTTCCGAACTGGACCCGCTGGCTGTGGCCGACCTCCAGGATGTCATCCAGAAGCTCAAAGGAAAAGGGGTGGGAATACTGCTGACCGACCACCGGCTGAGGGAAGCCTTGAAGGTAATCAATAGAATTTACATAATAAATGGTGGTAAAATTATGGCGGAAGGAAGGCCGGAAGAAGTCCTGGAGAAAAAAGAGGTGCGCCAGATATACCTGGGACCGGACTTCCGTCTATAATTTAAGTGGCGATGATGAAACAGAAACTTGACCAGAAGCAGGTGCAGAAGCTGGTGCTGGCGCCTGCCCTGCAGCAGGCTATCCGCCTGCTTCAGCTGACCAACCTGGAGTTGCAGGAAGTCATAAACCAGGAGCTGGAAGAAAACCCCATACTGGAACTGGAAGAGGATAACTCCCAGGAGGCGGCCGCCTCTACTCCTTCGGGGGAAGAGATAAAACCGGAAGAAGAAATAGGCCCGACCGAAACTAGCCCGGATGAATTTGATGAAATAATCTTTGCCGCCGGCTTCCAGGATTATTTTGATGAAGACATACCATATTCGGGCCAGGGCGACCGGGAGAGAGTGCCGTTTGAAAACGTGGTCTCCCGCCGACCGTCGCTCTGGGACCACCTCAACTGGCAGGCCAGCCTGACTTTCTTCGAACCGTCGGAACTGGAAGTAGCCGAGTTCATCATCGGCAATCTGAATGACGATGGTTATCTGACGATCAACCCGGAAGAAATTTCTGCCCGACTGCAGCTACCGCTGGAGAAAGTCGAGGCCGTTCGGGAAAAAATCAAGATGTTTGACCCGCCGGGCTGTGCCAGCCTGACCCTGAGTGAAGCCCTGCTGGCCCAGATGGATTCGCTCAACCTGCAGGATGAGGTAGCCCGGAAAATTATCAGTGATTACCTGCCCTATCTGCAGAGGGCCGACCATCAGGAACTGGCCCGGTTGCTGAACCTGAGCCTGTCAGAATTGAAACTGCACCTCGACCTGATAAAAAACCTCGACCCGGCTCCGGGTCATAAATACAGTGAGGACCGGGATATCTATGTGGTGCCTGATATCTTCGTGGTTAAGGAAGACGGCGAGTGGAAGGTCTATCTGAACGAAGAAGGCCTGCCCCGGCTGCGCCTGAATCAATATTACAGCCAGCTGGTCCAGGCCGGTTTTCGCGAGGATCAGGAAACCACCCGCTTCATCAAGGACAAGATGAAGCGGGCGCTGTGGTTTATCAGGAGTCTGGACCAGCGCAACCGGACTATCTACCGGGTGGCCAGGTACATCGTCGACCGCCAGAAGAATTTCCTGGAACAGGGCCTTGATCACATCAAGCCTATGACCCTGATGGAAGTGGCCAGGGAACTGGGGCTGCATGAGTCGACCATCGGGCGGGTGGTGGCCAACAAGTACATGATGACTCCGCTGGGGCTTTTTCCCCTGAAGTTCTTTTTCCATAAGTCGCTGAGTGGTACTTACGGAGAGGAAGTGTCTTCGCTCCGGATAAAAGAGAGAATCAAGAAGCTGATCGAGAATGAGGACCGCAACAACCCCTTGAGTGATGACGAAATTGTTGATATATTATCCAGAGAAAATATCGTTATTGCCCGGAGGACCGTGGCCAAATACCGGGGCCAGCTTGATATCCCGCCTTCCCACATAAGAAAAAAGAAATTTATGATGGAGGAAGTAACATGATCGTCAACTTTACAGCCCGGCGGACCGAGCTGACGGATGAAATCAAGGAATACTGTCAGAAAAGGCTGGAAAGGATGGAGAAAATCCTGAAGGATGTGCTGGAAATCAATGTCATCCTGAGTGAGCAGCGCAGCCGGAAAAAGGTGGACCTCCAGGTCAAGCGGCGGGGCGAAGATTTTGTTATTTCCGAAGAAACTACCGAGGTCTTTAATTCTCTTAACCAGGCTTTTGACAGCCTGGAAAAAAAGATCGTCAAAGAAAGACGCAAAATGATTCAGAAACGCCGCCGGGCTGCCAGCCGCGAGCTGCCGCTGCCCGGAATGGAAGGGCTGGAGCCGGCTCCCCGGCTTCTTCGCTTGCCCTATTTTTCTGACAAGCCCATCAGCATCCAGGAAGCGCTGCTGCAACTGGAAGAAGGGAAAAAGGAAGTTTTTCTATTCCGCAAGGAAGGCAGCGAGAGCTGGGCGGTCGTTTTCCGGCGGAAAGACGGCCAGGTAGCCCTCGTTGATCCAGAAGGATAAAAAACAAATGTCAGCCAGCTTGCTTAAAAGATGACTGGAAAAAGGAGTCAGCCGCAGTGAGGTTATCAAACATCATCAAGGAAAAGGCCATTCTGCTGGAGATGCAGTCCAAGAAAAAGGATGAAGCTCTGTCGGAAATGGTTAACTACCTGAAGAAACAGAAGCTCATCAACCACGAGAAAGAAATCATAGAAAAGCTGTTGCAGCGCGAGTCCCTGGGTAGCACAGCTCTGGGCGATGGTATTGCCATTCCTCACTGCAAGACCAAGGGAATCAAGAACCCGGTTCTGCTGGTGGGTATCGCCAGGAACGGGGTGGAGTTTGAAGCTCCAGATGGCCAGCCGGTCAAGGTCTTTTTCCTGTTGATCACTTCTCCCGAAGACCCCAGCCTCAACCTTCAGATTCTGGCCCTGATTGCCCAGCTGGTCAAAAAATCTCCCGGGCTGAAATCTCGGTTGCTGGGAGCCGAAGGCGCCCAGGAAGTTCTGGAAATAATAAGAGAGCAGGAAGAAAAAGCCTGATGGCGGCCGGCAGCAGGAGCAAGGGTCCCTCCAAAGGGAAAAGGAACGGAGCGGTCAAAGCTGACACCGGGCCGGCGGTCCCCGGCCCCGAGGTTTCCTCCCAGGTCGTGATTTCAGCTGGCCTGCTGAAAATTTTCGGGGTAGGAACGCTGATCATCGGAGATAGCGGGGTGGGCAAGAGCGAGAGCTCCCTGGAACTGATTGCCCGCGGTCACAAATTTGTCTCGGATGATGTGGTCGAAGTTTTCCGGGACGAACAGAACCGCCTCCACGGCCGTTCCCCCCGTCTGACCAGGAATTTCATGGAAATCAGGGGCCTGGGTATCATCAATATCAAGGAAATTTTCGGGTCGCGGGCCATTCTGGAAGAGACTCCCATTGACCTGGTGATCAGGTTGAAAAAATGGAGCAAGAAGATGGAAATCGACCGGCTGGGCCTGAAGTTCCCGGAAGATTTTGAGCTGGCCGGGCTGAGAATCCCCCAGCTCCACATTCCGGTGGCTCCCGGCCGGAACATAGCCACCCTGATCGAGGTGGCCTGCCGGGTCTTTGTTCTGAGGAGAAAAGGCTACCAGGCTGCCCAGGACATCATCCGGCGCCTGGATAAAAAACTGGCCAGGAAAAATGAAAAATCATCGTAAGAGTACCGATTTTGTCGTGGTCACGGGCCTGTCCGGGTCGGGCAAGACTGTGGTCAGCCGCTTCCTGGAGGACATGGGCTATTATTGCGTGGATAACCTGCCGGCCAAGCTAATTCCGGAACTGGTCGACCTGTGGCTGAGGAAAAAGGTAGAAATAGAACGCATGGCCCTGGTGGTTGATATCAGGGAGCCCCATTTTCTGACAGAATTCCCGGAAATCGTCAAGAAATTGAGGGTTAAGCCATTCCTGATTTTTCTGGAGGCTACTGACGAGGCTCTGGTCAAGAGGTTCAGCGAGAGCCGCCGGCCGCATCCCCTGGCCAAAAATAAATCGGTCCTGTCCGGCGTCCGCCTGGAGCGAAAAAAGCTGGCCGCCATCAAGGACATGGCCGACGAGGTTATCGACACTACCGGGCTGACCATTTCTCAGCTAAAGGAGCAGGTCCTGGAGCGGGTCCTGCGCCCGAAGCAGCGACGGCTTCAGGTCTATGTAGTCAGCTTCGGTTACAAGCACGGGCTGCCCCTGGATTCTGACCTGGTCTTTGACACCCGCTTCCTGCCCAATCCCTATTACCTGGACAGCCTGCGCCGGCTTGACGGCCGGAGCAAAAAGGTCCGTGATTATGTCCTGACTTCGGAAGAAACCAGGGTCTTCCTGGATAAACTGTTTGGCTTCGTTGACCACCTCCTGCCCGGGTTCATCAAGGAGGGCAAGAGCACCCTGACCATTTCCGTCGGCTGCACCGGCGGCCGGCACCGGTCGGTGGTGATTGCCGAAGCCCTGAAGAACCATCTCCGGTCGAAAAAACTGGCGGTAAAAATAATTCACCGGGATATTTATAAGTAGGCCGGAATCGGTTAAAATATACAGGAAAATTTATCCGGGCGGTTTTAATGATTGGTGGAGTTATCGTTTCTCACGGGCGGCTGGCCGAAGAGCTGCTCAACGCCCTGACCATCATTCTGGGCGAAGCCCCCAACATCGAAGCCATTTCCATCGGCTGGTACGATGACGTGGAAGAATCCAAGAAGAAAATCAGCCAGAGCCTGAAAAAAGTTGACCAGAAAAACGGGGTTATCATCTTTACCGACATGTTCGGCGGCACTCCCTCCAACCTGAGCTTCAGCTTCCTGTCGGAGAACAAGATTGAAATCATCACCGGCGTCAACCTGCCGATGCTGATCAAGTTCGTTTCCCTGCAGCGCAGCAACAACCTGAAGGAGGTAGCCAGGAAGGTGGCCGAGCAGGGCAAGAAAAACATCCACCTGGCCAGCGCCCTGCTCAATGCCAGGTCAAAATAGAATTCACTGAGATGATTGAAAAGAAAATTATCATAAAGAATAAACTGGGTCTGCACGCCAGAGCCGCGGTCAAGTTCGTCAACCTGGCCAACCGTTACAGCTCCTCGGTCAAGATTGTTAAGGACAGCAACGAGGTGGACGGCAAGAGCATCCTGGGCATACTGACTCTGGCGGCTTCTCAGGGGACCCAGATCAAACTGGTGGTCAACGGTCGCGACGAGAGTCTGGCGATGAAGGCTCTGTGTGAGCTTATCAACAATAAATTCGGTGAAGAAGAATAAAATGGAAATCATCCGCCTGCGTGGCCTGGGAGTTTCGCCGGGAATTGCCATGGGTGAGGCCTCCCTCTCGGAACGAGTGGTCTTTACTTCCCGACGGGAGCCCATCAGCGAGCGCCAGGTGGAAGACGAGTTGAAGCGGCTGCGGCGAGCGCTGGAGCGGACCCGCCAGGAGCTTAAAGAACTCAAGGAACACGTCCGGGAGAGGGTGGGCGATGAACAAGCTTTCATTTTTGATGCCCACCTGATGATGCTGGACGACCAGATGCTGCTGACCAGCCTGGAAAAAGTCATCACCGAAGAAAAAGTCCGGTCGGAGTGGGCCATTTCCCGGGTCAACAGCCATTTCCAGAACCTGTTCGATTCTCTGACCGACGAATATTTCCAGCAGAGGAAGACCGACCTGTCCGACGTCCTGGCCAGGATTTACCGCAACCTGGAAAGGAAGAGAGACAGGAAGGAAGAATCTGATAAACCGGCAGTTCTGGTCGCCCACGAGCTACTGCCCTCGGAAGTGGCCATCAATATCAGCCGCAGGAAGATAATCGGTATCGCCCTGGACATGGGTGGACAGACTTCTCACACGGCCATTTTGGCCAGGTCTCTGGGCATTCCGGCGGTGGTCGGCCTGCACGATATCAGTCTCCAGGTGAAGAATGGGGATTTCATCATAGTAGACGGCACCGACGGCGAGGTCATCGTCAACCCGACACCGGCCGTCCGTCGGGAATTCCAGAGCAAAAGAGAGAGGTACGAAGCCTATCAGCGGGAACTGAAGAAGATCGCCCGGCTCAAACCTGAAACCCTGGATGGAGTCAGGTTCAAGCCTCTGGCCAATATCGAGCTCCCGGAGGAAGTGGAAGCGGCCTTCTCCTATGGTGCCGAGGGCATAGGGCTCTTCCGGTCAGAATTCATCTACCTGCAGCGGCCGAGCCTGCCCTCGGAAGAAGACCACCTGGCCATCTATGAGAGGATGGCCCGCAGCACTCACCCCCGGCCGGTCTATATCAGAACCATTGACATCGGCGGCGAGAAAAGCCTGCCCCAGCTCAACATAGAGAAGGAACCCAACCCGGCCCTTGGTTTAAGAGCCATCCGTTTTTCCCTCAGGAACCGGGAGTTGTTCCGGACTCAGATCCGGGCCATTCTCAAGGCCAGTGCCAGGAAAAACGTCCGGCTGATGGTGCCGATGATCACCGAAGTGGAAGAGGTGGTAGAATTAAAGCACATCATCGCCGGCCTCAAGGATGAGCTCCGGTCCCAGAAAATCCCCTTTGACGAGGACATCCCGGTCGGGGTGATGATTGAAGTTCCGGCGGCGGCTGCTCTGATTGACAGCATCATTCAGGAAGTGGATTACGTCAGCATCGGGACCAACGACCTGATCCAGTATTACCTGGCGGTGGACCGGGGCAATGAGCTGGTTTCCTATCTTTTTAAACCGCATCACCCGGCTGTCCTGCAGCTGCTGCAGAGGGTGATTAAAACGGCTAACGAGAAGGGCAAGGAGGTCACGGTCTGCGGGGAGATGGCCGCCGACCCGCTGTCAGCCATCATTCTGCTCGGCCTGGGCCTCAGGACTTTCAGCATGAACCCGATTTTTATTCCCAGGGTGAAGAAGGCCCTGAGAGCGGTTGAACTAAAAACGGCCGAGGCGGCAGTGGCCGAAGCCCTTCAGCTCAAAACGGCCAAAGAAATTGAAGAGTTTATGATAGAAGCCATCCTCCGGAAACATCCGGAAGCTTTCCTGATGAGCCAGATCGTCAGTTCGTCGGTCTAATCCCGGCCGTAAATATCATCCAGGCGGACGATATCATCTTCTCCCGAATCACCCAGCCAGAGTTCCATCACCCGGGCTGGCCCCGGGCCCAGGCCTCTCAGGCGGTGGGGAGTTCCGGCCGGGATGAATATTTCTTCGCCCGGCTGCGGTTGCCAGGTCTTTGAACCCAGGGTAATCTCCAGGCCGGCATCCAGGATAATCCAGTACTCGCTGCGGTGGCGGTGGTACTGAAGCGAAAGTAAGCCACCCGGGTTTACTGTGATGATTTTCAGGCTGGAAGCCAGGCGGTGGGGATAACTTCGGAACTTACCCCAGGGCCGCTCCTCCTCCTGAATCAGCTGGCGGACCTGCTCGCCGTCCGGTATTTTTCCCACTGGTCCCCTCCGGAGTCTCGGGTATGGCTAAAAAGGAACTTCCTCGTCTTCGTCTGCGGCCGCGTTTTCCTCGGGGAATCCTTCGGCCGCCGGTTCAGAAATCTCCGGGTATTCCTCGGTCATCCCGGCTTCTATCTGGGCTTCAGCCTGGGGTGGAAGTTTCTTGCCCAGGGGGACGATGTTGACCGCTTCTACCTCGGTGCTGTTGCGGCGGTTGCCGTCGCGGTCTTCCCAGGAACGCCAGCGCAGCCGACCCTCGACCAGGATCTGCCTTCCGGCCTCCAGGAATTTTTCGCAGAATTCGGCCTGAGGGCCCCAGGCCACGATGCGGTGGTATTCGGTCCGGTCGGTGGACTGCCGGGTGTCGCGGTTGTAGACTTGTTCGTTGGTGGCCACCTGAAAACGGGCCACCGCCCGGCCGGACGGGATGTGCCGGATTTCTGGTTTCTTTACCAGATGACCGATCAGAATAACTCTGTTCAGGCTGTTTCTGTCTCTCATTTGTTCCCCAATTCATTTATTTTTTGCTGGGCCAGGCGCGCCTCTTCCTGAGTCGGATATTTGGCCACCAGCAACTTCAGGGTGGCCAGGGCTTCTTCCCTGCGCCCCAGCCGGGCCAGGCTCAGGCCTTTTTTAAGGAAGGCGGCCGGAACCTTGTCCCCGGAAGGATAGTTGATGAGCAGTTCGTTAAAGGCGTCCAGGGCTTCCTGGTATTGTTCCTGGCTGTAGTGGCATTCACCGATCCAGTACAGGGCGTTATCGGACAGAGGGGTGTTGGGATACTGCTGGAGGAAAAGCTTGAAGCTGTCAATGGCCAGGGAATAATTGCCTTTGAGGTAATCGCCGTAGGCGTTGTTGTACATCTCCTGGGCTGGGATGTTGACCACGGCCGGCTTCTTGGCTTCGGCGGCCGGAGGTTCACTCTTAGCCGGTTGAGCCTTGCCGGGCTTGCCGCTCTTTTCCTCAACCTTGGGTGGCGGGGTCAGGTTCTGGATGGCCTGGAGAATGTCGTTCAGAATGGCTGTCTGAAACTGGACCTCTTCCAGCTTGCTGTTCAGAAGTTGAAACTGCACCGGAATATTACGGAAATCCTCTTTCAGAGCCGTCTGCTCGGCCTGGGTCCGCCGGATGAGGTCGCCGAGAATCTTGACCTGATCTTTGAGCTCCTGCAGGTCGGCCTGGTTTTTTTTGGCCAGGGTCATCAGCTCCTGGAGCTGGACCTTCAGGGCCTGGATGTCTTCGTACATCAGCTCATAGGTCTTTTTGGTCTGGGCCCCGCCCGGGGCCAGACAGACCAGAGCCACCAGGCCCAGCCAGGCCAGAGAAAAATAAACAGCTCGATTTCTTAACAATTTATTTCTCGATGATTAGAAATTGGGCTCTCCTGTTCTTGGCCCAGGCAGTTTCATCATGTCCCGGGTCCAGAGGCTGGCTTTTGCCATAAGAGATAATCCTGATTCTGTCGGCCGAAATCCCCAGGCTCGTCAGGTATTCCATGGTGCTCTTGGCTCTCTTTTCACCCAGGGACAGGTTGTATTCTTCCGTCCCTCTTTCGTCGCAGTGGCCTTCGATCAGGATCTTGACCGTCGGGTGTTTTTTCAGCCAGCTGGCGTTGGCTTCCAGCACCGGAACGGCATCGGGACGGATGTTGTACTTGTCGTAATCAAAATGGATCATGGCCAGAGGTTTTTCCTGGTTGATTTCTTCCAGGGTTTTTCTCATGAAGATTTCTTCCTCGGTCAGAACCGGTTCTTTAAGAACGGGTTCTTCCACTTTTTCCACCCTGGGTTGTTCCTGAGCCTGCGGCGGGGGAGGCGGGGGCACTTCTTTAGCTTTTTTCTTGCAGGATGCGGCAAAGGATAAGACGAGAATTACTGTCAGAAACAGGACCAGAAATTTTTTCATTGTTCCTCCTAAGATAAAGATAGCCCAGAAGCCAGACCTTCGAGCCACTCAATTTATACAATGAAGGCTGAGCACTGTCAACCGGATTTCAGGCTCAATTGGTCCAGTTGGCCAGCTTATTTTCCCCCTGGGAGGTCAAGCAGCGCAGGTTGCTGGCATCATAGTCAATGGAGTAAATCTGGATTGAGCCCGACAGATTGGAAGAAAAGATTATATGCCGCCCGTCGGGTGACCAGCTGGGCGATTCATTCCGGGCACTGGTTTCAGTCAGCTTGGTTATCTTGTTGGTTTTCAGGTTTAATATGTAAAGGTCGAAGAAATTGTCCACCCGGGAGACAAAAGCTATTCTTTCGCCGTCGGGGGACCAGGCCGGGGCATCAAGGTAATTGCCGCCGAAGCTGACCTTGCGGACGTTGCCCCCTTCGGCATCCATGATGTAAATCTGGGGTGTCCCGGTGCGGTCGGAGGTAAAGGCAATTTCCCGGCCAGTCGGGGACCAGCTGGGGGCGGTGTCGATGGCGCTGTTAAAGGTTATCCTCCGGACATTACTGCCATCGGCGTTAGCCACGTAGATTTCGGAGTTGCCGTCGCGGGTGGAGCAGAAGGCCAGTTTCTTGCCGTCGGGCGAAAAGGCGCCCGAGAAGTTAGTGCCGCGGGTGGAGACAGGAACCAGTTTCCCTTCATAGGGATAGAGAATATAAAGGTCTGGGTTTCCCGCCCGGTAGGAGGTGAAGGCTATCGCCCTCTGGTCCGGCGACCAGGCCGGCATGTAGTCCCGCCACTTGTTAAAAGTTAACCGGGTCTGGTTGGCCCCGTCATAATCCATCATGTAAAGCTCATCGTTGCCGTCACGGTTGGAAACGAAAACTATCTTGCTGGTGAAAAAGGGTTTTTCCCCGTAGAGCTTCATCAGCTCATCAGCTACCCGGTGAGCCACCAGCCGGTAGACATCGGGTTCAGCCTGGTATCTTTTGCCCAGGATCATTCTTTCACTCTTAACATCATAAACTTTGACTTCAAAGATGATCCGGTTCTGGGACTGGCTGATTTCGCCTACCACCAGGATTCTGGTCTGGATGGATTCCCAGTCTTTGAAGAAAATTTCTCTGGGGTTCAGGGGGCGGATGTAGTTCAGGTGCTCCCTGGGTACCAGGCTGAAAACCCGGCTGTAGCGCAGGTCGTCAGCGAGGACCTGATGGATGGTGTCGGCCGCTTCCCGGGCCTGGGTGGAAGAAGCCTCGTAGCTGAAAGGCGGAAGGGCCAGGGAGATGGCCGGTACCCCCTCTCTTATGGTCAGGACAATTTCCTGCTGAGGGAAAAGCCGGGGGCCCGCGGTCAGGGCTAAAAGAACTAAAAGAAAGGTCAGACTGAATACTGCTAATTTCTTCATTTGCTCCGCTCAAAAATAAGATGTACGACCAGGTATTCGCTCTCGAAATCCCGGGGAAGTGGCGGGAAAGGAGCAGCCAGCTCCACTGCCCGCCTGGCGGTCAGGTCCAGGGCCGGCAGGTCCGACGGTTGTTCTATTTTCAGGTCGGCCACCTGGCCGTTGCGCAAGATCTTGAAGTAAATGACCGACTGGTATTCGCCGCTGTAATCCAGATTATTGGTGGCGGTGAACCAGTTGGAGGAAACCCGGTCGATTATTATCTGGAGGTAATAAGTATAAGGAAAGGAAGAAGTGCCAAGGGGGTCGCCATAACCGGTTCCGAAACCGCCGGGACCTTCGCCCACGCCAATCCTGAGACCGGAACCGCCACCGCCACCCCCACCGCTCCCGGTGCCTCCAGCCTGCCCAGTTTCTGTCCCCCTGGCCGCCGTGGCGGTGGCCCCGGGCTGCGGGGCGGAGATTTCAGTTTTTTTGGGCGGGGTGGGTTTCTTGGTGCTCGGAACTTTTTCTGCTGGATGGCGCAGGGAAGACCCAGCCTGGGGCTGAGCTTTCTGGGGGACGGTCAGTTCTTTCATGGTTTCTTTGCTGGCCACTGCTTCCGGCGGGCCGGCTTTTTCAGCGGGCGGGCCGGGCCTACTGCCGCCTCCACCGCCACCACCCCCGCCAGGCAGGCTCACAAAATTCAGGTTGACGTAATGAATCATACCTGTTTTTTTAGGGCCGGTCAGCTGATTGGAAAAGCCAATCAGGGCGAAAAGTATAATATGCAGAAAGACCGACAATATGATTGCCCGCTTGAAGGAACTGCTTTTCATGGCCGAAGGTTGCATCAGCCTGTCCGTTTCTTGGCCGCCGGCTTTTCCAGCGGTTCGGTCACCAGGCCGACAACCTCGATTCCGGATCTCTTGACGATATCCAGCACCTGAATAAGCTGACCGTAGTTCAGGTTGCGGTCAGCCCGGATGTAGATAATTTTTCTGGTCTTGTTGTAAAAATACTCCTGCAGCCGTCTTTCCAGCAGGTTGATATTGATGACCGACTCGCCGAGGTGAATGTAGCCGTCGGCGGTGATGGTCAGAGTTAAACCCTCCTCGGCCGGAGCTGATTCGGTTTCGGCCTGGGGCAGGTTGATGCCGATTCCAGACTGCATCATCGGGGCGGTAACCATGAAGATGATCAGCAGAACCAGCATGACGTCAACCAGAGGGGTGACGTTGATTTCCGACATGGAAGTGCCCAGACGTCTCCGGCTGCCGGCGGCCGGGGCCTGGTTTAAGTTAACTGCCATAAGCTCTTTCTATGATATTCAAAAATTCGAGACTGAAATCGTCCATCAAGGAAATCATTTCCTTGATTCGCCCCAGGAAATAATTATAGGCGATAACGGCCGGGATGGCAGCAAAAAGACCGACGGCCGTGGCGATGAGAGCTTCAGCTATTCCCGGAGCCACGGTCACCAGGCTGGCCGAGCGGACTACCCCTATTTTATGGAAAGAATCCATTATCCCCCAGACAGTTCCCAGAAGACCAATAAAGGGGGTAACACTGCCACAGGTGGCCAGAAAGCTCATCATTTTTTCCATCCGGGTGATTTCAGCGCTGGAAGCCCGGAGCAGCGAGCGGTTGATGCTCTCCAGCTTTTCCCGGTCAATAGAACCCTGGGGCTGGGGATTGGACCTGGTCAGGTGGACCAGTTCCTTGAAGCCGGCCTGAAACAGGCTGGCCAGGGGGCTGTTACGGTACTTGCGGGCAGCCTCGTTAACCTCGTTAAGGGACTTGCTCCGGCGAAAAACCTCCAGGAAGTTCCGGGAGGAAGCCTCGGCTGCCTTCAGGCTGCGCCGCTTGTAGATGATGATAGCCCAGGAAAAAACCGAAAAAAGAACCAGGATTAAGAGTATGATCTTGACGACGATTGTAGCCTGTGAAATTAAGCTGAAAACATTCATAACTTTTTCAAGTTAACATACAGGGCCAGGTATGTCAATCAACTGAAACGCCAGGGGCGGACAGTCCTCCCTTATCCCGGGATTATAGACATTTCATCCAGTAGTAATGAGCCTTTCTCGGTTGGCCGAGCCCTGGATTCGGCCGCAGGCCAATTGTAAAGAGGAAACAGGGAACATCAGGGAAAAAGCCGATTTATAATCGGGTTGAGAACTTTGTCCGTCTCGCCCACCGCCAGTTCTACGGGGGAAAATGTTTTTCCCCTTCCGCCGCAGGGGCGGTCGGCGGTTTGCTGCGACTGGCCGGGCGGACTTGACTGGACGGCTCAAAAGCGGTTTAATTATTTGACTATAAGAGGCTAATTTGAATAATTTCAAGAAGAAGCTGGTGCACCCGCCCCGGTTGCTGGCCCTGAGCTTCCTGGCGGCCATCATCATCGGGACGATTATCCTTTCCCTGCCTTTTTCTACCCGGTCAGGGCGAATACCCCTGATAGACGCCCTTTTCACCTCGACCTCGGCCATCTGCGTCACCGGATTGATCGTGGTGGACACACCCAGCTTTTTCAGCCCTTTCGGCCAGGGCATTTTGCTGGTCCTGATTCAGCTGGGTGGCCTGGGCATAATGACCTTTTCCAGCTTTATACTGATGACAGCCGGGCGGCGGGTCAGCCTCACGGATAAACTGGTGGTGGAAGGCTCCTTCCGCCCCTCGGTGATCTCCGACTTTCCGTCCTTGCTGAGAGATGTCTTCCTGTTCACCTTTGGCTTTGAATTTCTGGGAGCAGCGCTATTGTTGATTAAATTCTCTGTCGGAGCCCCTTTCTCCAGAGCCCTGGTACTTTCTGTCTTTCACTCTGTTTCCGCCTTCTGTAACGCCGGGTTTTCTCTTTTTTCTGACAACCTGAAGGCTTTTCGCGGTGACCTCCTGGTGAACCTGGTGATGATCTTTTTGATAGTCTTTGGGGGCCTGGGCTTTTTTGTCCTGCAGGAAATCAAGCTGGCCTTCAGACATGGTATCAGAAAGGAACGGGTGAAGTTTTCCCTCCATACCAAGTTCGTGGCGGCCGTTACCATGGGGATAATTTTTACCGGAGCGGTACTGGTATTCCTGCTGGAATTCAAACGTGGCCTTTCCGGCCTGCCGCTAAAAGACCAGGTCCTGGCCTCGCTTTTCCAGGTGGTTTCAGCCCGGACGGCCGGGTTCAACACCGTGGATATCGGCAGCCTGTCGGTGGCCTCCATCCTGCTCCTGGTTTTTATCATGTTTGTTGGAGCTTCGCCCGGTTCAACCGGAGGTGGAGTCAAAACCACGACCTTCGGCTTGATTTTTGCCTTTCTCCGGTCCCGCCTTCATGGGTATGAAGTGACGCAGATTTTTTCCCGGGGGGTCAAGAACGAAGATGTTATCAAGGCTTACACCCTGGTTTCCCTGGCTCTGTCCCTGGTCTTTGCCTCAACTGTGGCTCTGCTGGTAATCCAGCCGGGGCTGGCCCTGAAGGAAGCCCTGTTTGAGGTGGTTTCAGCTTTCGGCACGGTCGGCCTGTCGCTGGGCATTACCCCCCAGCTTCATCCTCTGAACAAACTGATCCTGGTCGTTACCATGTACCTCGGCCGGATCGGCCCCCTGACCATGCTCTATGCTTTCAGCCGGGTTAAACCCGCCGGCCATTACCAGTTTGTTGAAGAAAGCATCATGGTGGGATAAAATATCGGGGAGACAACGGGTTTCAATCAGGGAGAAAGAATATGAGATTTGCTGTCATCGGTCTTGGAAGCTTCGGCAGCTACCTGGCCAGGACGCTGTATGAAAAGGGACACGAGGTCCTGGTCATTGACAAGGATAAAGACAAGGTTGAGGAAGCCAAGGATTTTTCCAGCCAGGCTGTCTGGATGGATTCGGCCGACAAGGACAGCCTGCAGGCCCTCGGAATTCAGGATATGGATGTGGTGGTGGTCAGCCTGGGCCCGGAGATGGAATCTTCCATCCTGACGGTGCTTTATCTCCATGAACTCGGCGTCAACCGCATTCTGGCCAAGGCCCTGAGTGCTGACCACGGGAAAATTCTGGAGGCCATCGGAGCCACCGAGGTTATCTATCCGGAAAGGGATATGGCCGTCAGGCTGGCCCAGCGCCTGAGCTCCCGGAATGTGCTGGAATATCTGCCACTGGCAGAGAACATCAGCATTCAGGAAATCGTGCCGCCCGAAGCTTTCATCGGTAAGAAACTGAGAGACCTGGACCTGACCAACAGGTACCGGGTTCAGGTCATCGCCGTCCGGCAGCTGGTGCCCGACCAGCTGATTTTCATCCCCGGGGCAGATTTCGTGGTCAAGGACAGCGATGTCCTGTTGGTAATGGGAGAGGAAGAGAGCATCGCCGAATTATGCGCCTGCAAGAAGTAATTTCTGCAGCAGCTCCCTGGCCACCTGCTTGGCTTTTTCCCCGCTTTCCCTGACCGGACCGACACAGGAGGGGCAGCCTTCCTTACAAGGACAGGCCTCAATCGTTCCCAGACCAGCCTGAAGCAGGGGAATCTTGAGTTCGAACAGGGCCGGGCTGAGCCCGATGCCCCCGGGAAAATTATCATAAAGGAAGATATTGGGAGAGAAATCTGGAGTCAGGGCTTCCTTGAACCTTTCATTAAACGAGATTTTGCGGCTGGGCAGTTCGCGGGGCGGAATGGATTGTCCGGAGAAATTGTCGCCGATGGCCACGCCCAGGTCGTGGAGGTCGCACATCAGGAACAGCGGGGCCACGTGATGGAGCAGGTAGGATAAGCCAAACAAACCGTTTATTCTTTGCTCTGAGGTAAAGGGCAGCGACTGGTAAATCTCGGCCGGGATGGTCAGCCAGAAGCTGGTGGTGCTCATTTCGTTCTGGGGCAGCTGCAGCTCGCCGGACCCGACATTTTCCATGGTGTGGAATTTGATTTTCTTGAATCCCACTACCTGGGTGGCTACATGGACTTCCCCGTGTGAGGCCCAGCCCTGGGGCAGGTCCTGCCGGTCGAACACGTCCAGGATTTTTACGTTGGTGTAATCTATGGCGTCGGTGAAGTAGTCGACCTCGGTCTTTTTGACGTAGGCTTTGCGCTGGTCGTAATCGAACTCTTCGACGAAATACTGTTCGCCCTCACAGATGTAGATGGCTTTGGGGTGGAGGGTGGTCAGGGCCGAGGAGAAATCAACCTCGGCAATCACCCGCGGCTTCTCGGTGATGTCAACCACCACGAAGTTATCCGAGCTGATGCTGCGCAGGGAAATAGCGTCGGCCGGGTAGGCCTCAGAAGTCCAGAACCACTTGTTCTGGGTATGGTGGAGCATCTCTTCTTCTTCCAGCAGCTTCAAGATTTCTTCAATTTCCACCGTGCCGAATTTTTCTCCATCCTCAAACGGCAGCTCGAAGGCGGCACACTGGATGTGATTGACCAGGATGGACAGGTTGTCGGGGTTGATCAGGGCCATTTCTGGCGGGCTGGAAAAGAAATAATCAGGATGATTGACTATGAACTGGTCCAGTGGTGAGGAGGAGGCTACCAGCACCGCGGCCGACTTTCCAGTCTTGCGGCCGGCCCGGCCAGCTCGCTGCCAGGTGCTGGCGATGGTACCGGGATAGCCAGCCAGCACCGCTACGTCCAGGGTTCCGATGTCGATTCCCAGCTCCAGGGCGTTGGTCGAGACCACGCCCAGGATTCGTCCTTCTCTGAGGCCCTTCTCAATTTCCCGGCGTTTGAGGGGCAGGTAGCCACCGCGGTAGCCGCGGATAAGGCCTTCATCCTTCAAGCTTTTTTCCAGGTCTTCCTTCAGGTAGGTAACCAGGACCTCAGTCAGCAGCCGGCTCTGGGCAAAGACAATAGTTTGCAGCTGCTGCTTTAAAAAGATGGTGGCAATCCGGCGGGCTTCGTTAAGGTAGGACCTTCTGATGCCCAGGTAGGGGTTAACCACCGGCGGGGTGTAGAAGACGAAATACTTTTCCCCGGACGGAGCTCCATTCTGGTCGATGAGCTCGACCGGTTCCTCTATCATTTTCTGGGCCATATCCCTGGGGTTGGCGATGGTGGCTGTGGACAGGATGAATTGCGGCCTGGCTCCGTAAAAGCTGGCGATCCGTTTCAGGCGGCGGACGACATTGGCCACGTGGCTGCCGAAGACACCGCGGTAATTGTGCAGTTCATCAATGATGATGTACTTGAGGTTCTCAAAAAGTTTGATCCACTTGGTATGGTGGGGCAGGATGCCCGAGTGCAGCATGTCGGGATTGGTGATGATGATATGCCCCTGGCTGCGGATGGCCTTGCGGGCATCCTGGGGAGTGTCGCCGTCGTAGGTGAAAATCTTGATGTCCTGGCCCAGCAGTTCGATGGTTTCGTCCAGTTCGGCCCGCTGGTCCTGGCTAAGGGCCTTGGTCGGGAAGAGGTAAATGGCCCGGCTGGAAGGGTCGCGGAGAATGCAGTCCAGCACCGGCAGGTTATAGCAGAGAGTCTTGCCGGAAGCGGTGGGAGTCACTACCACTACGTTCCGGCCTTCTTTCACCCGCTGCCAGGTTTGCAGCTGGTGAGAGTAAAGGGAAGAGAAACCCTTTTTCTTCAGAGCTTCCACCAGCCTGGGATGGACCTCAGCCGGGTAATCGGCCAGGCTGCCCGGGCGCGGCGGCAGGTATTTGATAGTGGTGATGGAAGCGTTGGGAGCGGCCATTTCCCGGAGGTGGTTGATGGCCGTTAACAGGCGGTCTTCTTTATTCATGGGCTTTTTTCGCAGCTATTATAAAATAAAGAAAAAGATAATTAAACCTGTTTTCAACCACCCGGAAGGCTGGCGGACGTGATAAAATATAAACATGCTTCAAGAAATCAGGGTCAGAAAAGCTGCCCAGCACAACCTCAAAAAAATTGACCTGGCCGTGCCCCGCAACCGGCTGGTAATCATCACCGGCCCGAGCGGTTCGGGCAAGTCTTCCCTGGCTTTTGATACCCTGTTTGCCGAGGGGCAAAGGAGATACATCGAGTGCCTTTCGGCCTACGCCCGGCAGTTTATCGAGCAGCTGGAAAAGCCCGAGGTGGAGTCCATCGAAGGGCTGTCCCCGGCTATTTCTGTAGACCAGAAGACTATTTCCTTCAATCCCCGCTCGACCGTCGGCACCATAACCGAAATCTATGACCTGCTGCGGCTGCTATACGCCCGGCTGGGAACCATTTACTGCCCGGACTGCCGGGTGCCGGTCAGCTCAGCCAGTGAAGAACAGATCCTGGAGCAGATTAACAGCCGGCTGGCCGGCCAGGAAATCCTGATTCTGGCCCCGGTGGTTCGCGGCCGCAAGGGTGAGTACCAGCAGCTACTGGAAAAATTCAGGAAAAAGGGCTTTCTTAAAGTCAGGGTTGACGGCAGCCTGCACAGCCTGGAAGAAAAGATTTCTCTGGATAAAAATAAAAAGCACAACCTGGAAATTCTGGTGGATGTGTTGAAGCTAACCGGCTCCTGTTTTCAGCGCTTCCGGGAAGCGGTCAGGCGGAGCCTGGAGCTATCGGACGGGGGAGTGCTGGTGATTGACAGCCAGGGCCAGGAATTGTACTTTTCCCGCAAGCTGGCCTGCCCTTCCTGCGGCCGCAGCTTTCAGCCTTTAGAGCCCAGAAATTTTTCCTTTAACAGTCCCTACGGGGCCTGCGGCCATTGCCATGGCCTGGGTAACCTGACCATCCTGAATGAATGGGGGGAGGTGGAATTGACCCGGGACCTGTGCCCAGTTTGCCGGGGCCAGCGCCTGAAAAAGGAAAGCCTGGGGGTCAGGATTGACGGCCTGAACATTTTCGAGCTGGCCTCTCTCGATGTCGACCAGCTCCTGACCAGGCTGAACAGCCTGAATTTCCCGGGGCCAAGCCGGCAGGTGGCTGAAAAAATCATCAAGGAAATAATCAGCCGGCTGCAGGTGATGAAAGAGCTCGGCCTGTCTTACCTGGACCTCAACCGGACTGGTTACTCTCTCTCCGGGGGAGAAGCCCAGCGCCTCAGGCTGGCAGCTCAGGTCGGGGCCAGGCTTCGCGGCATTCTCTATGTCCTGGACGAGCCGACTATCGGACTGCACCAGAGAGATAACGGCCAGCTCATCCGTCTGCTGCGACAGTTGCGGGATGCCGGCAATTCCATCGTCGTGGTGGAGCATGACGAACAGACCATCCGTTCGGCTGATTACCTGATTGACCTCGGCCCGGGCGCGGGAGAAAACGGTGGCTACCTGGTGGCTCAGGGACCACTGGCCGAAGTTCTGAAGTCGAGCACCTCTCTTACCGCCCAGTATCTACGCGGAGAAAAAGCAGTCCCGGTGCCGGCTGTCCGCCGGCAGCCGAAGGGCTGGCTGACGGTCTTGGGGGCCAGCGAGCACAACCTCAAGGACATTGATGTCAGATTCCCGCTGGGAGTGATGACCGCGGTGACCGGGGTTTCTGGCTCCGGCAAAAGCACCCTGGTCTATGATGTCCTGTACCGGGCCCTGCTGAAAAAGCTATACCGGGCCAAAGTCCAGCCCGGGCGCCACCGGTCCCTGGAAGGCCTGGAAAACGTGGACAAGGTGGTTTCCGTGGACCAGAAACCCATCGGCCGCACCCCGCGTTCCAACCCGGCCACCTATACCGGGGTTTTCGGCCACCTGCGCCAGCTTTTTACCATGACACCCGAAGCCCGCCGGAAGGGTTACCTTCCCGGGCGTTTCAGCTTCAACGTCCCGGGTGGACGCTGCGAAGACTGCCAGGGGGCGGGGGTGAAAAAAATCGAAATGCATTTTCTGCCCGATGTCTATGTCACCTGCGACCGCTGCGGCGGCCGGAGGTATAACAAGGAGACTCTGGCCGTTACCTACAAGGGAAAAAATATTGCCGATTTCCTCGACCTGACGGTGGATGAAGCCTATGAACTGCTCAAAGCCCACCCCGCTCTCAGGCGCAAACTGGAATTGTTGCGGCAGGTGGGCCTGGGCTATCTGAGGCTCGGCCAGCCGGCGCCGCAACTATCGGGGGGAGAAGCCCAGAGGATAAAGCTCACCCGGGAACTCAGCCGGCGTGGTACCGGCCGGACGGTTTACCTCCTGGATGAACCGACCACCGGGCTGCACTTTGATGACGTCAGCAAGCTGCTGCAGGTGCTGGAAAAGCTGGTGGACATGGGCAACACCGTGATCATCATCGAGCATAACCTTGAAGTTATCAAGTACTGCGACTACATTATTGACCTGGGGCCAGAAGGCGGTCAGGCTGGAGGGGAAGTGGTGGCGGCCGGTCGGCCGGAGGAGGTGGCCCGGGTGGAAAGCTCCCACACCGGTCGCTATCTCCGCCAGGTGCTCTATTCCGGCGTTCATACCGGCTTGAGAGGATAAGAGCATGAGTTTTAAGGATATTCCGGGAAATGAGCAGGTCAAACAGATTCTGAGGCTTTCCCTGAGTAAAGGCCGTCTGCCCAATTCCCTGCTTTTCGCCGGGCCGGCCGGCAGCGGCAAGCTGAAAACTGCCCTGACCGTGGCCAAAGCCTTGAACTGCCTGGAAAAAAAAGATGATGCCTGCGACCGCTGCGATTCCTGCTGGCGGGTAGAGCGCGGACAGCACCCCAACGTCCGGGTTATCAGCCGCGAAAAGAACCGGGAACAGATCGTCAAAGAGCAGATTGAAGAAATTAATTACCTGGCCACACTCAGACCCTGGAACAAGGGCCGGCTGGTGTTCATTATCGACGAAGCCGACCGGATGAACGAAACGGTGGCCAATTCTTTGCTCAAGACTCTGGAAGAACCGCGGGCCTTTGCTTATTTCATCCTGGTGACCGAGGAACTGCAATTAATTCTGCCCACCATCCGTTCCCGCTGCCAGCTACTGCGGTTCAACCCGCTGAGCCAGACCGAAGTGGAAAAAGCCCTTCTGGATAAAGGACTGCCGGCGGAAAAGGCCCGGCTGCTGGCGGCCGCTTCTGACGGGAACCTGGAAGCCGTGCTGGAAGTGACCTGGGAAGAGTTTATAGCCGGGCGTAACCAGGCCTGGTTGATATTCAGGCAGCTTCTGGAGTCAGCCGGGGCCGAGGATTTTCTCAGTTTGGTTGCCGGCCGGGCCAGGAAGGATTCGCTCTCGGGCTTTCGTGAGGTGTTGAAATTCTTCTCGGTCTTTTTCCGGGACCTGCTGGTGGTTCATAAAGGCCAGGAACAGTATCTCCTGAACCCAGACCTGCGCCCGGAACTGGAAAGACTATCCGGATTGGTCCCGGCCGTGAAAGCTGCCTCGGCCGTGACCCTGGTTGAAGATTACCTCGGCCGCTTAAAGAAAAACCCCAATTTGGCTATAATGAGTAATGAACTGGTCATTTTTTTTAGAGAGATAAGAAATGTCTGAAGCTGTGTTGTTGTTATCGGAGTCAACTGGCAAGATCGTTCGCGCTCTCCGGGGGGAAGAACCGCTGGAAGTGGGCGACTACTGTCTGGTGGAGTCCGAATACGGGGGCGACCTGGCCATGGTCATTGACCTGGAGAGCGAGTTGACCCGGTGTCCCAAGGCGGCTCGTAATGCCACCCGGGTCATAAGAAAGGCCACCGAGGACGACATCAAGAAGTTCCAGTGGTTGAGGGACAAAGAAAAAAAGGCCTTTGAGTTCTGCCTGAGCCGGATAAAGGCCCGCAACCTGCCGATGAAGCTGGTAGCGGTACGCTATTTTTTTAACGAGAAGAAAGGGATTTTTTACTATACGGCCGACGGCCGGATAGACTTTCGCCAGCTGGTCAAGGACCTGGCCAAAGAATTAAGGATGCGGATTGAGATGCGTCAGATCGGGGTCAGGGACGAAGCCAAGCTGGTGGGCGGTCTGGGAGTCTGCGGCCGTCCCCTGTGCTGTTTCAGCTTCATCAAGAATTTTGAGCCGATTACCATCCAGAAAGCCAGGAAACAGCAGATTGTGATTAACCCGACCAAGATTTCGGGGTTGTGCGGCCGGCTGATGTGCTGCCTGGCCTTTGAGGAGGAGAGTAAAGGCAGACTATACAACCCCGACCTGGATAGCGGTTTGATTGAGGATTGATTACCTGCTGAAGCTCAGTCGGCAGAGATCTTGAACTGCACCCGGCTGGAGACGGCTATCAGGGAGCCATCGGGGCCGAAAGCTTTGACCTGCCAGGAATACTTCTGTCCGGGGACCATCTTGGCCTTAACCTCATCGGGCAGGGTAATCCGATTTTCCCTGGTAGTAGCTTTCCACAGCAGCTCGCCGTTGGAGATGGAAATCTGGTATTCGATGTTGTCTCCGAGTTTTTTCCACTCGAACGAGGACGGGACCTGGCCCATGTCAATGACCGGCGAAATCAGGGTGATGGAAGAACCACGGACCGTTTCCTCATCTGTCAGGAAGAAATTGGGAGCCGGAACCTGGTGGCGGGGGATGACCGTGAAGATGATGACCATAACCAGCAGGGCGGTCACCCCGGCAAAAGCCAGCTGTCGGACGGTCAGGAAAGAAGCCAGTTCTTTTCTCAGGCCGGCCAGGGCCGAAGAACGAACTTCTTCTTTTTCTTCCAGCAGGGCCGGGTTGTTCTTGATGGTCCGGATGATAACATCTCTTTCCTGGAGCTGTTCGAAGCAGGAAGAACAATTAAAATAATGTTCTTCGAAGGCTTCTCTATCCCCTTCGCTTAGCTTGTTAAGCAGGTACCCATCAATCAGGTCTTCAAACTTGCATTTGCTCATGTTAATCCGCCTTCCCTTTATTCACCCTTTTAGTCGCCGGAATCAGGAAAAAGTGGAAAAATTTTTCATGATTTAAGCTCTTTTCTTATCAGCTTCAGGGCATAGTTGACCAGCTCGCTGACCTTTCTAGTGGACACCCCCAGCCTTTCCGCTACCTCGTCCCGGCTAAGCTCTTGATAATAATATAAATAAAGGACTTCCCGGTATTTTGGCTTCAGCCTGGACAGGGCTTTTTTCACCCGGTCAGACATTTCGGCCACCTCCAGGGTTTCCTGGGGGTCGGGGAAAGGAGCCGGTTCCGGAGCGTATTTCATGACCTTGGTCTTCTCTCTTATATAGTCGACTATCCGGCGGGAAGTTATGGTATAAACGAAGGTTCCCAGGGAGGATTCACCCCTGAATTCCCCGGTCTGGATCTTTTCCAGGACCTGGGACAGTATCTCTGAGACCAGGTCTTCGCAGTCAGTATTCTGAGCCCCCAGGGCTTTCCGGACCCGAAAGGCAATGATCGGCCGATAGCGGACAATGAGCTCCTGGATGTCCTCATCGATCTTATGCCGCATGACTGACCTGACTGCTTCCTTAAAAGTTATTCTTGAAGAAAATACCATAACTAAGGTTCTTTTTTCAATTTTTTCTTTTTTAGGGCGACTAATTTTTTGCCCTCAAGGAAGCGGAGGACCAAATGACGGTTGCTTTGAAGAATGAAAAAATAAAGTTTTTCCGGAGCGAAGAATCTTTCTGCCGCTACCTGGACTGGCTTGCCCAGAACAAAGGCTATGTCCTGGTCGAGACTTCCCCCTTGCTCAAGTCCAGAGCGGAATCCGCTTCCCGGTCATCCCTGCTCCAGAGTCAGGCCGAAAGGAACAGGTGATGAAGGATAATCGTCAGAAAAAATTAACCCTGGCCGAAAGCCAGGAAAGAAAAGACAAGGATTTCTATTCCGGGTTGCAGGAAAACTCCAGGGTTAAAGTTTTCGACCTTAGCTGGCTTAAGACCAACTGGGACATCCAGGGCTGGGGCCAGGCGGCTTCAGCGCTGATGAACTATCCTATCAGCTCGCCCTATGCCCTTTCCAAGATTGAGGCTTTTCTGAAAGCCAGCCGGATTCTGGACCGGCTGGAGAATGCCATGCGCCAGGAAGAATTCGCCCGCATTCCGGGCTTGAAAAGGTTATTTAACGAAAGCCGTTTCTTCAATTCAGAATTGATTTATTTTCTGGCCGCCACCGACAGCCGGGAGGAAAGCCTGGGGCATTCCCGATTTGTGGCGGCCTACACCCTGCTCCTGGCTCAGAGTGCGGGTGTGACCAGCCGCCGGGCCCTGCTCGATATCGAGCGGGGGGCCCTGCTGCACGACCTGGGCAAGGTCGGGATTCCGGAAGATATCCTGCAGAAAAAAGGCCCTCTGACCGAGGAGGAGATGGAAATAATCAAGTACCACCCCCTCATCGGCTTTGCCATGATCGAGGAATTCAGCTTCCTGCAGGGAGCGGCAGAAATCGTTCTGTTCCACCACGAGCGGTACGACGGCACCGGCTATCCCTTCGGACTTCAGGGTGAAGAAATTCCCTTGAGCGCCAGGCTCTTTTCCCTGGCCGATACCATAGACGCCATAACTTCCGACCGGCCCTACCGCCACAGTCGGAGCTTTGAAGATGCACTGGAAGAGGTTAAACTCTGCAGCGGAACCCAGTTTGACCCGCGTCTGGTTGAAATCACTCTGTCCGTGCCTCCGGACAGGTGGAAAAAGACCAAAGAAAAAATCTTAAAATCCCTCAGACAGCCGGCTGTTAATTAGAAGCTGGCCAAAAATTCCCTCAGGTTTTTTCCTCTTTGCCCCGGACTTTTTGTTTTTCCTTGAAATAGGTTTTGGGGTCAACCAGAATTTCCCTGGGTTTGGCTCCCTCGGAAGGGCCGATCAGACCTTCCATCTCCATCTGGTCTATTATTCTTGAGGCCCGGGCGTAGCCCAGCTTCAATTTCCGCTGGAGGTAGGAAGCCGAGGCCTGACCGGTGGCCAGCACCAGCTCCACCGCCCGGTCGAACAGCTCGTCCTTCTCTCCCAGCTCACCCTCGAGCGTCAGGTCTCCGGTCCGCTTGAGGATCTGCATGATCCGGTCGTCGTATTCTGGCTGGCCCTGTTCTCTCACGAATTTGACCAGACGCTGGACCTCGGGAATGGAGACATAGGCGCAGTGCAGCCTGATCAGGCGCGGGTAGTTGGGCGGCATGAACAGCATGTCTCCCAGGCCCAGAAGTTTTTCCGCCCCGACCGTATCGATGATAACCCGGGAGTCGATTTTGGACGGTACCTTGAAGGCAATCCGGCTGTTGAAGTTATTCTTGATGGTCCCGGTGATAACGTCAATTGAAGGACGCTGGGTAGCCATCACCAGATGGATGCCCACGGCCCGGGCCAGCTGGGCCAGGCGTCCGATACAGTATTCCACGTCCTGGGGACTGGTCATCATCAGTTCGGCCAGCTCATCAATGATGATGACGATATAGGGCAGCGGTTTGAGTTTCTGCTTTTCTTCATCGCTCAGCTTACCCTTTTTCTGCTCCAGCAGAGTTTTGACCTGCTGGTTGTACTGCTCAATATTCCTGACCTTCATCTGCCCCAGCTGCCGCAGCCTCTCTTCCATTCTCTTAACGGCATCCATCAGGATGATTCCGGCCTTCTTGGAATCGTTGACCACCGGGGCCAGCAGATGTGGTATGCCGTCATACAGGGTGAATTCCAGGCGCTTGGGGTCGATCAGGATGAGCTTGACCTCCTCGGGTGTAGCCTTGTAAAGGATGCTGGCAATCAGGGCATTAAGAGCCACACTCTTTCCGGTGCCGGTAGCCCCGGCAATCAGCAGGTGGGGCATGATGGCCAGGTCGGTAATGTAAACATCGCCATGAACGGTCTTGCCCAGGGCGAAGGTCAGCTTGGAAGCTGAATTCTGAAATTTCTCAGACTGGATGATGTCCCGGAGCTTTATTATCTCCCTCTTATTATTTGGGATTTCAATGCCCAGCGAGGATTTCCCCGGGATGCGCTGGATGCGAACGGCCTCGGCTTCCAGGGCCAGCGACAGTTCTTCACTCAGGCTGGCCACCTGGCTGACTTTAATCCCGGCGTCGGGAAAAAATTCGTAGGTGGTGATGACCGGGCCCGGGTGGTACTCGCGAACCTCTCCGGACACCTTGAATTCCAGCAGCTTTTCTTCAATTCGCCGCTTTTTCTCAAAAAGCTCATTGCGGTCTATCTTTTCCGAGGGTTTGCCGGGGTCGAGGAGGTTGAATGGCGGAAAACGGTAATCGCCGGACTTCCTCAGGTCGGGCAGAAGCATTTTTTCTTCCGGTTCTTCCCGCTCTTTTTTCTTCGGCCCGGCGGCGGGCTTTTCCACCGGCCTGGGGGGCTTTTTCTCCCGGCCAGTTTCAACTTCTTCGACGGCAGTTTCCCGGCGCCCGGACTCGGCCAGGGTCATGGTTTTGTCCGGAACCGGCTTTTCCCGGGCTGCTTTTTCTTCCAGCCGCCTTTTCATCTTTTCCTGCTGCCGCTGGCTGATTTTGATAACGACCTGGCTGGTGGTGGTCCGGAAAAAGCGGTTAAAGAAATTAACGGTTCGGGCCAGACTCCAGTGAGTGGTAAAAATCAGGAGAAGGGCCAGAAGACAGAGCAGGATGATGAAAGTACCGGTATGATTCAGGTAGCGGACAAAAAAGTTGTTGACCAGTTCCCCCAGCAGGCCGCCGGCCGGAAAATCTTTGCCCATCCAGGGAAACCTTTCCAGCACCAGAATCAAAAGCGGCGAAAGCACCAGCAGGTACAGCAGGCTGGCCAGCGACCGCCGCAACAATAACCGGGATTGGCCGGGGAAAAGGCTGCGCAGTCCCAGGTAACCCAGGGCCAGGGGCAGAAAAAGGGCGATCAGACCGAAAACCTGGAGCAGGCTTTCAGCCAGATGGGCGCCGAGCTTGCCCGCAAAATTATGGACATGGTGCCCGGGCGGCGGGGTGTTGGCCCAGGAGGGGTCAGCCGGGTCGTAGGTAAACAGGCTTATAGCGGCGAAGACAGCCAGGAATATCAGAACCAGGGAAATGACTTCTGCCAGAACCTTGTTCTTCTGGCGCTCTTTATTTTCGGTCTTCTTTTCCTTTTTTGCTCTGGCCATTTTTTCTGATTATAGCACAGGGGCCGGCCGGTTTTCACCGTCCGGGGTGGTTTTCCGGGAGAAATTTCCGGCCCTTCAAATATTCGTATATGGCGAAGAGTATCGCCGGCTGTAAATCCTCGGCTCGTATTTTTTCTTCTATGGATAGATTTTTGAGAATTTTATTGATTTTTTCTTTCTGGTATCCGGCGCCCTCCAGGTTCCGGACCAGGGTTTTCCGCCGCTGGCCAAAGATAATTTTGAGAAAGGCAAAAAAATCCTGTTCCAGCTCGGCCGGGAAAAAGACAGGCTGCGTTCTGGTCTGGAAAAGAATGCAGGCCGAGTCGACTCTGGGCGGCGGGCTGAAGGCCCCCGGCCCGACCTGAAACAAGAGACGGCAGTCAAAGTAATTCTGCAACAATATAGACAGAGGAGAATATTTCTTGCTGCCCGGACCGGCTGTTATCCTCTGGGCCACCTCTTTCTGGAAGAGGAAAACGGCTCTTTCCACCAAGGCTTTGACCTCGAGCAGAACGAACAGGACCTGGCTGGAAATGTGATAGGGGAGATTCCCGGCCAGCTTGACGGTTTCTCCATCCCGGCGGTAACGGCCGATGATTTTGGCCAGGTCCAGCTTGAGGATGTCGCCGCTTATGACTTCGACATTGTCCGGCCTTTTTTTCTCAAGGCCCTCCACTAATGAATAGTCTTTCTCTATGGCCAGTAACCGTCCGGCTCTCCGGGCCAGGGGAAAGGTCAGGGCTCCCTGGCCAGGCCCTATTTCTACCACCAGGTCTTCAGGCCCTGGCTCCAGGGCTTCGACAATTTTCAGCAGGATTCTTTTTTCATGGAGAAAGTGCTGACCCAGCAACTGCCTCCTGGTTTTTCTCCCCACGGGTTACCTTCCCTTCTATGCCATCTATATTGACCCGGATTTTTTCGACCGGAAATTTTGATTTTTCAGCCAGGCGGATTTTTTTCTTCTGAGCGGTGAATGACAACTGAGGCGGCCATGTTACCGATCATGTTGACCGTCGTCCGGCACATGTCGAGCAACCGGTCCACTCCGAGGATTAAGGCCACCCCTTCCAGCGGAATGCCAATCTGTTTAAGAACCATGGCCAGCATAATCGTGCCGGCTCCGGGCACTCCGGCGGTGCCGATGGAAGCCAGGATGGCCATGAGGACTATAGTGGCCTGGGCCGTCAGGCTCAGCGGGATGCCGTAAATCTGGGCGATGAACACTGCGGCTACTCCCTGGTACAGAGCCGTGCCGTCCATGTTGATGGTGGCGCCCAGAGGGACAACAAAGCTGGAATATTCTTTTTTGACCTTGAGCTGGTCCAGGCATTCCAGGGCCACCGGGATGGTGGCATTGGAGCTCGAGGTGGAAAAGGCAATCAACATGGCATCCGAGGTGCCCTTGAAGAAACGGCCCGGCTTCAACCCTCCCAGAAATCTGACCAGCAGCCCGTCAACGACCAGAGCGTGGAAGGTCAGGCCGAGTATTGTAACCAGGGCGTATTTCAACAGGGTCAGCAGAATACCCAGTCCGAACTGCCCGATGATGGAAGCCAGAAGGGCCAGGACACCGTATGGGGCAAACTTCATCACCAGGTTGACCACCTGCAGCACTGTTTCGTTAATGCCGTCGAAAAAATTCAGGATAGGCTTTGATTTTTCCGGGGTAATTAGACTGAGGCACAGACCGAAAATCAGGGCCAGGAAAATGACCTGGAGCATTTCTCCTTCGGCCATGGCCTTGATGGGGTTGGTTGGCACGATGTTGACCAGCACCGAAATAAGGGAGGGTTTTTCCTGGACGACAGCAACTTTGCTCCGGGCAGCCTGCTGGTAATTCTTGAATAGCTCCTGCTTGACCTGTTCGTTCAGACCCGCTCCCGGTTGCAGCAGGTTGGCGGCCAGGAGTCCAATGGTGATGGCTATGGCTGTGGTCAGGGTGAAGTAGAGAAAGGTCTTGAGTCCGACCCGCCCTAACTTCTTGATATCTCCCAGGCTGGCTGTGCCCAGGGTCAGCGAGAAGAAGACCAACGGGACGACGACCATGGTAATCAAACGGATGAAGATGGTGCCTACAAACTCTATGCTTCTGGCCTTAGGGCCAAAGACCAGACCGACCACCACTCCCAGGAAGAGTCCGATAAAGATTTTGGTATGCAGGGGTACCTTTTTCATCTTCCAGCCTTCTCCTTTTCGGCAGGCAAGAGAACAACAGAGTGTTTTATATGCTAAAAGCGGCCTGCCTGTAAAGCCCTAGCTTGCGGAAGGTGGAAAGCGAAGCGGTTCCCCCTCCGAGAACCCTCCGAGTTGACATTGCCTTCTACCTTACACTAAAATTCCCTTGACTGACATGACTGAAAAGAAAATCCTGATCGTCGATTATGAACCGTCTTCCCTGGAAAGCCTGGCCAGGATCCTGAAAAATATGAAGGTTCAGGTCATCCAGGCCACCGACGGAGCACAGGCCTATGACCTGTTCAAGGAAGAAAAACCTGACCTGGTCATACTGGAGGCCATCCTGCCCAAGCTGCACGGGTTTGACCTGACCCGGAAAATTGTCCAGGATTCCCAGGGGACGGTGCCGGTTATCATCCTGACCGGCCTTTATAAAGGGCCCCAGTACAAGCACGAGGCGGTGGCCAACCTCGGTGCAGCCGAATACCTGGAAAAGCCGGTCAACCCCGACGTGCTGCTGGAAATCGTCAGCCGGCTGCTCAGCGCCGAGGAAGAAATTGAGGACATTCTGCCCGATCCCGATTCCGTTTTAACCCTCATCCAACCAAAAGGGAAATAGAAACAACCGATCATTTTTTCGGAGAGTCAAGGAGGCTTGGTAATGAACGAAGGCCTGTGGACACGTTGCAATAATTGCCAGAAAATCCTGTACAAACAGGACATCATAGATAATCTCAAGGTTTGCCCCCAGTGCAATTATCATTTCCGCCTGGGAGCGCTGGAACGCCTGCAGCAGCTTTTCGACAACGGCCAGTTTGAGCTCCTCGACCAGGATATCTATCCGGTGGATTTTCTGGGTTTCCAGGACCAGCAGCTATACGCCGTCCGGCTGGAAGAAAGCCAGAAGAAAACCGGTCTGCCCGAAGCCATCGTCACCGCCCGGGGCACCATCGGCGGCCTGCCCGTTATAATCCAGGCCATGGAGTTCGGCTTCATGGGCGGCAGCATGGGTTCGGTGGTAGGGGAAAAGGTAGCCCGGGCTGCCGAACGGGCCGTTGAAGAAAAACTTCCCCTAATTATCGTCTCCTGTTCCGGCGGGGCCAGGATGCAGGAAGGCATGATGTCCCTGATGCAGATGATCAAAACGGCCGCGGCCCTGGCCCGGTTGTCCGAAGCCCGGCTTCCCTATATTTCCGTTCTGGCGGACCCAACAACCGGTGGAACCACGGCCAGCTTCGCCATGCTGGGCGATATCAACATAGCCGAACCCAATGCTCTGATTGGCTTTGCCGGACCGCGAGTAATTGAGCAGACCATAAAGGAAAAATTGCCGAAAGGATTTCAACGAGCCGAGTTCCTCCTGGCCCACGGGATGGTAGATGATGTGGTCGAGAGAAAATATCTTCGCAACTATCTAATAAAGGCCCTTCGCCTTTTCCTGAACAAGCCTCAGTCATAACACCATATGAATTCTCTGGCTGATTATCCCTACCTGGAACAGGCCCAGCTGTTCGGCATCAGGCTCGGGCTGGAAAACATTTCAGCCGTCCTGGATGCATTCGGTCAGCCCCACCTCAGCTATCCGGTGATTCACGTGGCCGGGACCAACGGCAAGGGTTCGGTCTGTGCCATGCTGGACCAGGTTTTACGGCGGCACGGTTACCGGACAGGCCTGTATACTTCGCCCCACCTGATAGACGTCCGGGAGAGAATCCAGGTCAACGGGAATCTGATTCCCCGCCGGGAACTGCAGCGGCTGCTCGGGAAAATCCAGAAGAAAGAAAAAATTTTAAAAGCATCCGGCCAGGTGGCTGGAGCCCTGACCTTCTTTGAGATCCTGACCATCGCTGCTTTCCTCTACTTCCGCCAGAAGAAAGTGGACCTGGCCGTGCTGGAAGTGGGGATGGGCGGGCGTTTTGACGCCACTAACGTGGTCCAGCCAGAAGTCTCGGTAATAACTACCGTGTCCTATGACCACCAGCAATACCTCGGTTCAACCCTGGGACAAATAGCCAGGGAGAAGGCCGGAATAATTAAAGACAATACTCCCTGCGTGTGCGGAGTGAGAAGCCAGGAGGCCCTGAAAGTTATCCGGCAGAAGTGCCGTGAAGTCCGGGCCCCCCTGGTTCTGGCCTTCGGCCCTGGAAGGCACTTTTCCCTGGAGAAAACAGGTGCTGAAGAGGTTTTTGTCTATAAGACCGGCTCCCGCATTTATAAATATTGTCCTTCTCTTCCCGGCCGGCACCAGGGCGAAAATGCGGCCGTGGCCATAGCCACAGCCGAAGTTCTGAGAGAAAGGGGCTGGAACCTGGACAAAAACAGGATTATCAGGGCGGTGGAAAGCACCACCTGGCCCGGGAGGCTGGAAATAATCAGTTCTGTTCCCCTGGTGGTTCTGGACGGCTGTCATAACGAGGCCGGGGCCCGGGCAGTCAGCCAGTTCTGGAAGAGTAAGGTCGGCCAGCCGGGAATCCTGGTCTTTGCCGTGATGAAAGATAAAGAAATAGAAAAAATAGCTCGCTGGCTTTTTCCCCTGGCCAGCCGGATTATCCTGACCAGGCCTTCTTTGGAAAGGGCTGCCCCACCGGCTGAGGTGGCGGCTCGCCTGGGCCAGTACCGGGAGAAGTATTTCCTGGAGGATAAGGTGCCCTCGGCCTTGAGGCTGGCCCTGGCTCTATCCGGGGGCCAGGTGCCGATTCTGGTAGCCGGGTCGCTATTCCTGGTGGGTGAGGCCCGGCAGTTTCTCAGATTTTATCAGAACAGGGGGTAACCGGGCTGGCCGGCAGGTTGCTTTTTACCACCTTTAATGTTATTTTTTTATTCTTATAAGTGGAAAGGTTAGAACCGTGCTGCAGGTCGACCTGACGTTCGTAATTGTCTTTATCCTGGTCTGGATTCTGGTCGTGGTCCTCGGCCGGGTATTTTTCAAACCCTACCTGGATATCCGGGAAAAACGCCGGAAGATTCTGGAGGAAAATGAAAAAACCTACAAGCAAGCCATGAGAGAATATGAAAGCCACCTGGAGCAGATTGAAACCAGCCTGAAAGAGGCCCGGCTGGAAGCCCAGCTCTTGAGGGAGAAGGTCATCACCGAGTCCCTGCAGGAAAAAACCCGGCTGGTTTCTGAAATTCAGACCGAGGTCAAGGGACAGGTGGCGGCCGCCCGGGATGAACTCAACTTGCAGACAGAGAAGCTCAAGACCGAGCTCGGCCAGAAGGTAGAAGAACTGGCCAGGCAGCTCGAGGAGAAGATACTTCATTGAGAAAGAGCCCGCAGAATTTTTCAGGACCGCTGTTAGCCGGTCTGGTGCTGTCGTTTAGCCTTCCGGCTCTGGCCGGGGAAAGCCAGGCACATTTTGACCTGGCCACCTTCCTCGGACAGGTGCTGAACTTTGTCGTCCTGTTTGGCGGGCTGGCCTTCCTGCTGCGTAAACCGCTCAATGATTACCTGAAGGGAAAAGCCGAGCAGGTGGCAGCTCGTCTCCGGCAATCGGAAGCCCTCAAGGTAGAGTCGCTCCAGAAGCTGCAACAATCCAGGACCAGGCTGGACAGTCTGGAAGCGGAGATAAGAGCGCTAAGGGAAGAAGCAGAAAGAGAAGTCAGCCGGGAAAGGCAGATGATAAAGCAGGAGGCAGAGAAGGAAGCTCAGAGGCTGAGAAAATTGGCCCAGGAGGAAATAGAGGCCATGTTCCGGGCCAGTCTCAGGGAGCTGAAAGCCTATGCCATCGACCTGAGCGTGGCCCTGGCTGAAAAAAGAATCAGGGAAAAGCTCACCCCGGAGCTACACCGGAAACTCATCCACCAGGCTATTGACAGGCTGAGGTCTCTCCATGAATCATCGGCTGATAGTTAGAAAATATGCCCGTGGTCTGGCCCGGGCGATGGAGCAGGAAGCAGAGTTTGAGCTCTGCCTGGAACAGATCAAAGCCCTGGTGGATTTGATGTCCTCCATCCCGGTTATCCAGTCATCCCTGGCCTCGGCTTTTATTCCAGGCCGGCAGAAGAAAAAGGTGGTTGAGGAAATACTGAAGGGAGCCGATTTCAACCCGAAAGTCGGGCGCCTGCTGTGGTTGCTGGTAGAAAATGAAAAAATTTCGCTGCTGGCTGAAATCCTGGAGGAGCTGCCGGTGGTCTGGGCCGAGGAGAGAGGAATTGAAATCTGTGAGGTCAATTCGGCCGTGGATTTAACAGAACAGGAAAAGGCCGAGCTGCAGAAAACGCTGGAGAAAAACTGGCGGAAGCCGGTTCGCCTGAATTACCGGATTAACCGGGAAATCATCGGTGGGCTGGTGCTCAAAAAAGGCAATATCTATTATGATGTTTCGGTCAGAGGTGGCCTGCTGAAATTAAAAGAAATCGTTAGCCAGAGGTAAGAAGATGCAAATCAAAGCCGACGAAATAACCAGGATAATCGAGCAGCAGATCAGGGATTTTGCCGGCCAGGTGGATGTGAAGGAAACCGGGACGGTCATCTCAGTCGGGGATGGCATTGCCCGGGTCTATGGCCTGGAAAATGTCATGTACAATGAGCTCCTGGTTTTTCCGCGCGACCTCTACGGGGTGGCCCTGAACCTGGAAGAAGACTCGGTCGGGGTCATGCTGCTGGGCGAAACCAACCTGGTCAAGGAAGGCGATATCGTAAAAAGAACCAGGGAAATCTTGAGAGTTCCGGCTGGAAGTCCATTGATCGGCCGCGTGGTTGACCCGCTGGGCAACCCGCTTGACGACAAAGGACCAATCAAGACCGATAAATATATGTTCGTGGAGAGGCTGGCCCCGGGAGTGGTGGACAGGCTGCCGGTGCGGGAACCACTGCAGACCGGTATAAAAGCCATCGATGCTATGATTCCCATCGGCCGCGGCCAGAGAGAGCTGATCATCGGCGACCGGCAGACCGGGAAAACCACCATTGTCATCGATACCATCCTCAACCAGAAAAACAGCGGCGTAGTCTGTGTTTACGTGGCTATCGGCCAGAAAAAATCAACCATCGCCCAGATTATCAAGGCCCTGGAGGATTACGGGGCTATGGATTACACCATCGTGGTGGTGGCTTCAGCCTCCGACCCCTCAGCCCTGCAGTACCTGGCGCCTTATTCCGGTTGCGCTATGGGCGAGTATTTCCGGGATAACGGCCAGCACGCGCTGGTGATCTATGACGACCTGTCAAAGCATGCCGCCGCCTACCGCGAAATTTCCCTGTTGCTGCGGCGTCCTCCGGGGCGAGAAGCTTACCCGGGAGATGTTTTTTACCTCCATTCCCGGCTGCTGGAAAGGGCGGCCAAACTCAACGATGAACTGGGAGGCGGTTCTCTGACGGCGCTGCCGATCATCGAGACCCAGGCCGGGGATGTTTCGGGCTATATTCCAACTAATGTCATTTCGATTACCGACGGTCAGATATATCTGGAGCCTTCCCTGTTCAACGCCGGAATCAGGCCGGCCATCAATGTTGGTATTTCAGTTTCCCGGGTGGGGGGCAGCGCCCAGATCAAGGCCATGAAGCAGGTGGCCGGAAAACTGAGGCTGGACCTGGCCCAGTACCGCGAGCTACTGACCTTTGCCCAGTTCGGCACCGAGCTGGACAAGGCCAGCCAGGCCCAGCTGGAGCGCGGGCTGAGGTTGACCGAAGTCCTCAAGCAGGAGCCGTACAATCCGCTGCCGGTGGAAAAGCAGGTTCTGATTATCTATGCCGGAAACCGGGGCTTCCTGGACGAATTTCCGGTGGAAGCTATCAGAAGGTATGAAAAGGAGCTCTATCGGTATTTTGAGAGCAAGTATCCAGCTCTGCTCCAGGCCATTGCTGTTAAAAAGCAGATAGACATGGAGCTTGACGAAAACATCAGCCAGGCCCTTAAAGAATTTAACCAGATTTTCAAGGAGGAGTTGCAGGTTGCCCACGCTGATTGATTTAAGGCGCCGCATCCAGAGCGTGCGAAACAGCCAGCAGGTTACTCAGGCCATGAAGACCGTGGCTACGGCCCGGTTCAAAAAAGCCCACCGGCTGGTGGTCGAACGCCGGCCCTTCTGGCATGTCTTCCCTGACCTGGCCCTGGCCCTGAGCCAGCCCCCAGGCCTGGCCCGGCATCCTTTCCTGGAAATCAGGCCGGAAAAGAAAATTGAAGTTATAGTAATAACTTCGGATAAAGGATTGTGCGGAGCCTTCAATTCTAACTTGCTGGCCACAGCCGGAGCTTTTCTGGAGAAGAAACAAGCGGCGGCCACGGTGGCGGTGATTCCGGTGGGCCGGAAGGCCAGCGCTCATTTCAGGCGCCTGAAATACCCGGTCATTAAATCTTATGCCGAGGGCGTGGACAAAAGATTCGAAGCAATCAGTCAGGACCTCAAGCGGCACCTGGAACACCGTTTCTTCTTCCAGCAGGTGGATGCGGTCTACGTGGTCTACAACGAGTTCCGCTCGATTCTCGCTCCCAGGATTACCATCACCCGGCTGCTGCCGCTCGGGGGAGAGGCGGCTGCCATACCGCCAGATTATCTTCAGCCCGACTGGGAGCCCGAAGCCAGCAGGATCATAGATTACCTGCTGCGGTTTTACCTGAAATACCAGCTGCAGCATTACCTGCTGGAATCACAGGCGGCGGAGCAGGCTTCCCGGATGATGGCCATGGAAAATGCTACCAAGAACGCGGAGGAACTGATTTCCGACCTGGTACTGCTGCTCAACAAGATCCGCCAGGCTTCAATCACCAGGGAACTCCTGGAAATCCAGACGGCGGTTGAGGCCCTAAAACAGCAAGGAGTCTAAGCTCATGGTTCAGAAAGCCAGAGAGAAAAGTTTCAGCGGTGAGGAAAAGATAGGCCAGGTGGTGCAGGTCATCGGCCCGGTGGTCGATGTGGCTTTTCCCGAGAAAGACCTGCCGCCCATCTACACGGCCATCCGCATCAGCAGCGAGGGCTTTGACGTGCCGGTGCCGGTTGATATCATGGTGGAAGTCGAACAGCACATCGGTGATTTCAAGGTGCGCTGTGTTTCCATGCATCCCACCGACGGACTGGCCCGCGGGATGAAGGCCATCAGCCTGGGCAAGCCGATCGAGGTTCCGGTGGGCGAGGGGACCCTGGGCCGGCTGATGAATGTCATCGGCGAGCCGGTTGACCACTTGGGGCCGATAATCGGCAGCAAGAAATATCCCATCCACCGCCAGCCCCCGCCGCTCGACCAGCAGAGCACCCGGATGGAAATGTTTGAAACTGGAATCAAGGTCATCGACCTCATCCAGCCCTTCCTGAAAGGCGGGAAAATCGGCCTGTTTGGCGGAGCCGGCGTCGGCAAGACCGTTATTATCATGGAACTCATACACAACGTGGCTAAGAAGCACGGCGGCTATTCAGTCTTTGCCGGGGTCGGGGAGAGGACCAGGGAAGGAAATGACCTGTGGCTGGAAATGAAGGAATCGGGCGTTCTTAACAAGACGGCCCTGATTTACGGCCAGATGACCGAGCCGCCGGGAGCCCGCCTGCGGGTCGGGCTGACGGCCCTGTCGGTGGCCGAGTACTTTCGCGATGAAATGGGGCAGGACATCCTGCTGTTCATAGACAACATTTTCCGCTTTGTCCAGGCTGGTTCCGAAGTCTCAGCCCTGCTGGGCCGGATGCCCTCGGCCGTCGGCTATCAACCCAACCTGGCCACCGAGCTGGGCGAGCTGGAGGAGCGCATCACTTCCACCAAAAAGGGTTCGATTACTTCGGTCCAGGCCATCTACGTCCCGGCGGATGACTTTACCGACCCGGCCCCGGCCACCACTTTCTCCCACCTGGATGCCACCACCAACCTCAGCCGGGCCCTGACGGAAATGGGCATCTACCCGGCGGTGGACCCGCTGTCTTCTTACTCCCGTATCCTGGACCCGCGGATTGTGGGCGATGAACATTATCAGGTGGCCAAGAGGGTTAAGGAAATCCTCCAGCGCTACAAGGAACTGCAGGACATCATCGCCATCCTGGGGATAGAAGAATTGTCTGATGAGGATAAGCTCATCGTGGCCCGGGCCCGGAAAATCCAGCGCTTTCTATCCCAGCCCTTCCATGTGGCCGAACAGTTTACCGGCCGGCCGGGCAAGTACGTTCCGGTTGAAGAAACAGTCCGCGGCTTCAAAGAAATCTGCGAGGGCCGGCATGATGATAAACCGGAGCAGGCTTTTTACATGACCGGGACCATTGACGAAGTGGTCCAGAAGGCTGAGGAGTTGAAAAAGCTATGACCGCTGACCCCAGGGCCAGGATGCAGCTCAGGGTGGTCTCTCCCCATAAGCTGCTGGTGGAAACCGAGGTCCTGGAGGTCCAGGTTCCAGGCCTTGACGGCTACCTGGGACTGTGGCCCGGGCACCGGCCGCTGAACGCCTGCCTGGGCCAAGGCGAGCTCATCTACAAGACGGTTATCGGCCGGGAGGAGCGGGTCACCATCAGAAGTGGTCTCCTTCAGGTTGCCAATGATAAAATTTTAGTGTTTACTGATATGGAAGATGATGATTGAATTTGACCCGGGAATAAGACCTGATGAAAGTTTAGACAGTTTTTACAGGGGCCGGATTCTGGTCCTGCAGCGCAAGAACGGCTTCCGCTTTTCGCTGGACGCTCCGCTGCTGGCCGATTTTATCGTCACTCATGAGGGCGAGGAACTGCTGGAAATCGGCACCGGCTGCGGCATAATTTCCCTGCTGCTCAGCCTCAAGCCATTCAAGCATATCCTGGCCCTGGAAGTCCAGCCGGCTCTGGTGGATCTGGCCAGGCGCAATCTATTGCTCAACAACCTGGAGGGGCGGATAACCGTCCTGCAGAAGGATTTCCGTGAGTACCAGCCCTACCGCAAGTTTGACCTAATTTTTTCCAACCCGCCCTACATTCGCCGCAACAGCGGTTTTCTCAGTCCCTCGGAGGAAAAAAATATTGCCAAGCATGAGCTGCTCTGCAGCCTGGAAGAGCTGCTGTCCTTCACCCGTAGCTGGCTCAAGGAAACCGGGCGGGCCTGCTTCATCTTTCCCGACAGCCGCCAGCCGGAGTTTGAGCAGGAACTCCACCGGCAGGGTCTGAAGATTAAAACCAGGCGGTCGGTTTATCCTCGAGAAAACGAACCGGCCAATTTTTTCCTGGCTGAATGTGCCTTTGAGGTGGCCAATCCGGTCACCATGCCGCCGCTCATTCTTTACGGCCCGGATGGGAAGTACACTTCAGAGGCCGAAGAGATTTTTGCCGGCCGGCCCAGCCGGGAAGGTTGAACGGTTGACAGGCCCCGCGGCCAGGATTAAAATGCCAGGCAAAAACAATATTAAAAATAGAAATGGTAAGAATTAGCGGCGACGGCTAAGCCAATCATTATGGGACCGGATAAGGAAGCGGCGGCCGAAGCCGCGGTTCTGAAATTGAAAACCATAGCCGGCGGCCGGGACGGCGGCTGGCAGAAGGCAATTAGCAGCCGAGTTGGAACGAGGTAAAAAATGGAAAAAAGCTTGACCTTGAGAAGCTACTGGCTGAGGTTCTGGAGTTTTCTGGCCGGTCTGGGCATGGCCGTTTTTTCCTACCTGACCATTGACCACTTTTTCCAGGCCAATTTTCCCGAAACCATCTTCACCGGCGCTTTCTGCGACATCAGCGCTTTTTTCAACTGCGATAGTTCGGCCTATTCTTCCATCGCTCATTTTCAAGGAGTGCCGCTGGGTTACTGGGGACTGGTGCTGGGAATCCTGGTGATGATCGGGGCGGTTCTGCCCTCGGTCCGGCTGGAGCGGGTCAACAAGCTGCTGGCCCTGCTGAACGCCCTGGGAGTGATTTCGCTCTTCGTCTATTCGGTTTTCTTCCTGAAGAGCCTGTGTCTGCTGTGTTCTGGTTTTTATGTATTTTCGCTGCTCAACTTTTTCCTTTTCTGGAAGTATGGAGTCAGAAATGACTACCCCGGCCTGTACGGATTCTTCAGGGACCTGGTCTTTGGCTCCATCAAGCCGCTGGTGGTCATCGGGGTGGTGACCCTGATGGGGGCCTACGGCTTTCATCTTTTCTATCAGGCCAAAAAAGACGCTCAGCTGGGAGGTGTGGCCACGAAAATTGTTAAAGAGTTTTACAGCCTGGAAACGGTTAAAAACCCCAGTTTGATTTCACCTTTCTGGACGGCCCGGGCTACCGAGAACTTTGAGGAGGCGCCTATCCGCATCGTGGAATACGGGGATTTTCTCTGCTCCGATTGCCTGTTCCTGTTCAAACAACTGGAAAGGATTAAGAAAGAGTATGCCGGCAAGATTAACATTGCCTTCCAGTTCTTCCCCCTGGAGGCCAAATGCAACGACGTGGTGGACAAGGATAAGCATCCCGGCTCCTGCGAGCTGTCCTACATTGCGGCCTATGACCCGGCCAAGTTCACCCAGATTCACGATGAAATCTTCCGTAATTTTGAGAAGGCCAAGAATCCCGAATGGCGATTGCAGCTGGCCAAGAAATACGGCGTGGAAGCAGCTCTCAATGATGAGAAGACTAAGGAACTGGTTAGACAGATAATAGAAACCGGCAAGGAGTATGAAAAGACTTCGGACCGGTTCCCCTACGGCATCCGCTCTACCCCGACCATCATCATCAACAACCGGATGATTATCGGTACGCTGCCCTATGCCCATCTCAAGGCCATCATCGAATCACTGCTGACCGAGCAGGAGAAACCGGCTGCCGGCGAGAGCAAGTTCCTGGAAAACTGGGTGGATACCAGGAAGCTGAAGAAGTAACTCTCCCGCGCCTGGACCGGGGTTTAAACATTCGGATAAGAGGTTAACCCGCCAGCCCGGAATCTTGGCTACCACCTGGAATAGCTGTCCTGATCAACGAGGCGGGGCCAGAGAGGGAGAAAAGGTAAGTTGCCATTTAATGGCCCCGGACCTTTTGTTGCCTGATTTGAGCTCTTGGAGTTTCTCCGTTTCTCAGTGGACCGGGCAGACCACCTGGCCAGCTCAAGTTTTTTCGCAATTTAGCCCTGGCTTTTTTAGTAATTAATTTTCCGGGTCTTTGCCGCCAGCTCAGACCGCCTCGATTCTTTCTTTGATGGTAATACCTCTCGCTTCCAGTCCACTCCGGACGAAGGCGAAAATTTCGGGCTCGAAACCGAGCATCTCCGGGGCGATGACTCCTTTTTTCTTAATCAGGTTGCGGGCCAGCGCCCTGGCCAGCATGGTAGCGGTATAGCCCGTGGTCCTGGCCATGCTGTGGATTCCAAGAACACGGTCGAAGCGGTCAAAGAGCTCGAAGGTCAACCGGGTCGGCCGACCATCTTTCTCCCCGGACACCACGACCCTGAGGACAGTCAGGTCCTCGTCTCCGGGCTTAAGCTGCAGGCGGGAAAATAGAATCCTGGCGGTAAATTCCACCGGTTTGATCGGCTGCCCACCGATCTCAACCGGTCTGTAATCAAAGAAGCCGGCTTCTCTCAGCATCAGCATTTTTTCTCGGTGGCCGGGATAACGCAGGGTTTTTTCCTTCATCTCCGGAAGGTCCAGAGTTCTGAGCAGCGTCCGCAGGCCGTCGGTGTTGAAAGCTTCCAGGGTGCCGACCTGCTCGAACTCCAGAAATTCCGGTTCGGACAGAGCCGGCCTGGTCACAAGCTGGCCGTTCTCTTTCATCCTGGCCGGTCGGAGGTATTCTTCAATGACATCAAGTGGCGAAAAGACCGCCTTGTACTCAAACGGCCATTCCCCGATAAGCGGCAGCCCTCCAACATAGATGTGCAGCGACTTCCCCTGGTCGAGCTGACTCAGACCGTAGGCCGCCAGCAGGTGGCTGAGACCGGGGGCCACCCCGGCATCGACTATGGCTACCACCCCTTTCTCCCGGGCCACAGAATCCAGCGCCAACGGATCTTCGGGGAAAAAAGCTATATCAACCACGTTTTTCCCCGATTCCAGGCAGGTCCTTAAAGTCGCGAAACCCAGCCAGCCCGGCAGGGCATTGAGCACCAGGTCCCGGTCGCTTATTACTTTTTTGAGATTTTCCGGCCGGCTGAGGTCGGTTTTTATCGTGGCCAGCCCGCGGGCCCCCAGTTCTTTTAGCCTGGTTTCATCATGGTCAGCGGCCGCAACCCTGAAACCTTTCTCGTCTGCCAGGTCCAGGGCAATGGCCCGACCGACCAGCCCGGCTCCCAGAACGATGATTTTCATCGGCTTACTCCTTTCTTCCTGAATTTGGGGTTATGGTGGGAAGAGCTTCAGGATTAAGGCGGGAAAGATCACAAACCGCTGAAATGGTTGACGTAGAAGATGAGGAGAAAAAGACTTCCGTTTAAGCCGGTCATATCTCTATGCCTCTTATTAAACCCGGGGCCGTCCGGACCTCGGCCCCATTTTAATGAATAATGCTTCTGGCCGTCAATTGCCTGTGTAGGTTCGGGACGTTAGTGACACTATTGCCCGGATTTTTTGGCGATCAATCGCTCTCCTGGTTGAGGTCGGTGGCCCTTCGCCTAACCTGGGCCAAATAGTAAAGCGGAAAGGTCTCTCAGCGGGAAGGGGGTCAATGTTCAATATCATTCAAAGAATTCTAAGGTGCCAATATTGTACCTGACCCAGCACAACGGCGGCGTTATTGACTTCGCTGGCTAAACAGCCGAGAAACTGCCGCCTCAGTCGCTCGGGTTCACAAGACGGCGGCATCTTGTTTTTTGGCTCAGCTGACACTCTCCTGGGTAATAACAATTAGGCATCAGATAACGAATATAATGTTGAGCTTGTTGGCCGCGTTGCTTGGCAGGTCGGCCGCAAAGATGCCACCGGGATAACAGGGTTCAGAAAAAATGCCTTCCGCTTTTCAGGATGATAGCTGGGCAACTTTATCTGTCTATGTCAGGAAGCAACCCTTTCTAACCGCAGTTTCCGGTGGTTATTTCTGGCTAAAAGCCTGTTTGACCTCAGCCAGGCCCACCCCGAAAATTTTTCTGGCAATCGGGTCCAGGTCCTTTTCCTCTCCCTGGAGGTGAATGGTGGAGTGCACGTGCCGCAGGGATTCTCCTGGGTTGAGGATTGCTCCCGGGGAAGAGGTTTCCAGCTCATAAAAGGGACCGAAGGGCTTGGCCCCGGGAGAGGCCGGGCCGTCGTTATAGCTGTTGACCACGTCTCCAGCGTAGGGGTCTTTCTGAATTTCCCACATGGAGTTAACATAGCTGTGCTCAGCCGGGTTTTCTGGCAGAGTCAGATGGACGATGGTCAGGACCCGGTTTCCGGAGTCGTAACTGCCGCAGAAGGGAAGGACCCGCCGCGGCGAGATGCCAATCTTGCTCCGGTACTGTCCGTCGCCTTTGAAATATATAACTCCGTCGGCAATCTTGAGGCGGTCGGCCGGCACCCGGCCGAAGTAGGCATCGTTGACCACCGGGCCGAGTTCTTCCTCCGGGCCGGTTTTATAAGGAATAACAATAGTGGTCTCGGGCGAGGGATTAAACATGCCCAGAATCCAGATGGAAACCAGGCCGGTTTCCTTCTTCCAGGGAAGGTCGCCGGCGTTGGTAATCCGGTTGTCTGACTGGAAGGCCACCCACTTGAGCTTGCCCCCTACCGGGACACCAAGAGCTTCCAGGTCAGCCTGTTCCAGCAGCCGGATTGTCCGGTCAACTTTTATCCTGAACTCAAAATCCGAATAATTAACCAGGTTCATTTCCTTAGCCAGGACTACCTGTTTATCGTCATGGGAAACCAGGTCAAAGGAACCCTCGTTAATTGGCGGCGGTGTGAACCAGTGTTCCAGGTCAAAGGGCACACCCTTCTTGAAGAACAGGGAAAACTGACCGCCCTCCGGGCCGAGCCAGAACCGGTCCTCGCCGCCGAAGGCATTGATATGGGGATTGTTCTGGCCCGAAGCGATAAGTTCCCGGTTTATCCAGCCGAAGCTGAGTCCCTCCGGCCCGGCAGCACTGCTGGTCATCACCCGGCCCTGGATGTCGGGATTGACGGCCACCAGGGCCTGGCCGTTCTGGCCGCTCAGGGTGAGGACTGAAGTGTGCTTTTTCAGAAACTCCAGGTCATCCTTGAACAGTGTCCCCTGAGCCTGGGCTGAAGGCCGGGAGCAGGAAACCAGCATGAGGATGGTGGTGAAAGATAAAACCAGTAAAAAGGCGGATATCATATGACGCATTTTGTCCTCCTTTCTGGAGTAAAATCAGGATAACAATTGGCCCCGGAATTCTCAAGAGAAAAATTGTTGCCGCAGCTGTCTGCTGATAAATTCGGTAATTCGCTAACCGCGACCGGGAGAGATTCTGAGTGAAGAATAGGGTCCCGAAGCCCGCGGCTCTCGTGGAAAGAACGGCCAGGATTTTAAGGCTCGAGGCAGCCTGGCTATTTATCAGCGGATAAAAAAATCTTGTTTCCGCCTTTAAGCCACCAGCATTTCTTCTTTTACCTGGCGTAGAAAAAGACGCTGCCCTCATTCTGCCCGTCAGCCACCACGGTTTGCTAAATATCCTCCATGAAAACTTCGAAAGATTGCGGCTGATAATAGCGGACGATTATCTCCACCCGGTTATCAGAAAAAACACGGCCCCTGACATAATTGTAGACCAGGCCCTGGTGCTGGCTCTGGGTGCCGCCTTGGCCTTATTTTGTTTCATGGCCTCGCCGAACCAGGCCCAGAGTTTGCGGTGGAATTCAAGACTCGGGGGGTTGGAGTTCAGGATTTCCCAGTAGCTGGTCGGGGCTCCATCCGGTTGAAATTTGACCTGAAGATTCTGGTCCCACAGCCGGTAATGTTCCGGGTGAAACTGAATTCCCAGGACATTGGGAAACCTGGTGTGATGGATGGCCTCAACGATTTTCCCGTCTGGTGAAGTAGCCACCACCTTGAACCCCTGGCCCAGCTTCTTTATGGCCTGGTGGTGGGAACTTAAGATGCGGGGGCGGTCATCCGGGGAGAAGCCCAGCTTTTTGACAAAAAACCCATCGGGCAGGAGTCTTATCCAGTGGAAATTATAGCCGGACAGCCTGAGGTCGGGCCGGAGCTTGATAAAGGGATTATTGTGCCAGCGGTCGGGCCCCAGGGCGATGATGTCCTCCACATAATTTTTCCCGTAAACTTCCGACCAGATATCCTGGATGAGCGTGCCGCCGGTTCCGACATTGAGGCTCTGGGCTCCCAGGCAGATACCCAGGACGGGAAGTTCCGGGTTTTCGGCCAGCAGCGGCTTAAAAGCCGGGTCCTGGTAACCGCCCAGCAGGTGAAAAATGGCCGAGAGTTCAAAGTAGTGCCGGTAGGGATCTTCGATGACGCTCAGGAGGCTGGTTCGGTCGCCCCAGACCGCCGGAGGGATGTCGGGCCCGCCGAAAAAGATTATACCGTCCGAGTTTCTTATGATTTCCGTGAGCTCCGGAGTCAGGCCGTTGGCCTTAAAGATGTTTTCCGGGCCGATCTCGGCCGAAAAAGCTTTGAAGCTAAACCAGTCCAGGTCGTTTTCTCTGGCATATTTTCTGGCCTCTTCATAGTTGGTCATTTCCCGGACATGGTAAACGCCAGTCACCTTCAGGCCGGGAATATTGAGGTAACCCTTTTCTCTGAGAGCCTGCAGGTTGCGCAGGGTCCCGATCGATGGGTAAAAAACAGTCAGCCTTACTTCCTCAGTCTGAGAGCGGAGGGGAGCTGGAATCAGGCTGAGGCTCATAAATAATAAAAGAAATATCATCGCCAGTTGTCGGCAAACTTTCATCTTGGCCTCCATCATGGGAGTCATTATATTTTTTCGGCCGAATAGATTCAAATGGGAAAAGGGTTTTGGGCCGAAAACTTGATTTCTCAGAAGGGGCTGGAAGCCCAAGGGGAAAAACAGGTGGACTGCCTGAAAATCTCTAATTTTATCCAGGCCCGGATTTATAATATGATAGGAGAGGCTGGTAATCATGGAATGGGAAAAGGTTGAATGGTATGCAGGCTACCGGGGGGAGGAGAAACCGCGGGCGGTGGTTGCGGCTGGCCAGCGGATTGAGGTGGCCGAGATAATCTGGCAGAAAAGGATAAAAGACAGAAAGAGCAGACGAATCAGAGAGGTTTTCCGGTGCCGGCTGGCCGACGGCCGGCAGGTTACAATAGAGAAAAGAGAATAGGGGAAACGGCGCGATAAGCCTGCGGTTGAGTTGATCTGGCCTGCCCCCAAAGCAGTTAATATATGAATAACCGTTCATATGTTAACGGGCCTGGAGTTTCATCTGCCCGGCCCACCGCCAGAAAAATCTGGATTTTAACTGTGGAGTTTCCATAGAATAGGGAATATTGTGAGTGGAAAGCAGGTGATTTGCCAGGCAGCTTTTCATTCCACCCGAAATTTTACTCCGGGAAGGAGGAGTTATGAGCCTGCATAGAATCAAAGCTTTTAGTCTGAACTTGGCTATTTTTCTGGTAGCCCTGCTGCTTCTTTTAAGCACCGGACTTACCGGCCAGAATCGTCCCTTCACCCTGGGCCAGATGATTGTCCAACCCGGGGAAAGCGTCAGCGGATTCCTGGAAGTTCCAGCCGGAGTAGACCCGGCCACCCAGATTCCGGTGACCGTTATCAACGGCCAGAAGCCGGGGCGGGTCCTGGCGGCGGTGGCCGGTATACATCCTTACGAATATCCACCGATTCTGGCCCTTTACCGGATTAAAGAGATGATAAAACCGGCTGAACTGTCCGGCACCTTGATCCTGGTGCACATCGCCAACCTGCCAGCTTTTCAGAGACGCACCATCTATTACAATCCCTTTGACTGGAAAAACCTGAACCGGGTCTTCCCCGGTGACCTGCACGGAACCCAGAGCCAGCGGATTGCTGCCGTTCTGACCAGGGAGGTGGTGGACAGGGCAGAAGTTTTGATTGACCTGCACTGCGGCGATGGCAACGAAGCCCTGATACCCTATACTTACTGGATGCTGAGCGGCGACAGCCAGCTTGACTCGGTTACCCGGGAAATGGCCGTAGTTTTCGGCTTAAAGCACATCATCATTGATAACACCAGGGCCCAGGACCTGCAAAACTCGAAGTACCTTGGCAACACGGCCATCGTCAGGAAAAGGCCGGCCATCACCACTGAGTCTGGCTATCTGGGTCGGGTGGAGGAAGAAGCCATTGCCGCCAACGTGGCCGGCGTTCTTAACGTCATGAAATACTTCAAAATGATTCCCGGCCAGCCCCGGCGGCAGACCGACCCGGTCTGGGTTGAGAAATACGAGGTTATCTACTCCAACCACGACGGCCTGTTTTACCCCCGGGCCGGAATGGGCGATTATGTCAGGGCCGGCGAGGTGGTCGGGATTATCACCGATTACCACGGGAACATCCTGGAAGAACAACGGGCCCCGTTTACCGGGATTCTTCTCTACATAATAGGAACGCCCCCCTGCAATAAGGGAGAGCCGCTGTTTGAAGTGGGCAGGGTTAAGGACTAATGTCTGGCGAAATACTTGTCACAGATAGAAAGCGCTGAATTTAATAGCGGCCATCCGTTTCCAGCCATTTCTTAGGCCGGATAGGTCTTCTATGGTTGTTAATTTAAGGACAATAGAATTCTGGCTTAAAAAACCAACCAATTTTCAGCCAGCTGATTTTTAATGACCACGACGCGTTTGGGTCGCGACTGGAACGGAAGGTTGGAATCCGGGGGTTGTCATTTGTGCTGGTGGTTAAATGGCTCTTAGCTCCAACTGCCTGTCTTTGAGATTCAGGGTCGGGGAAAAAATTTTAGGAGCGTTTCTTTTCTTCCAGCCGTCAGCCGTTCAGGCTCTTCGAGGCCGGGCTGGCCGGCGCTAGCCCGGGATTGTTCCGAAAATTAAGCCCATGTAGCCCGAAGCCGAATTTTGAATTTTTAGCCTGTAGTGAACCTTTGACCCTTAGAATCCGTCTTTATTAGTTGATGTTCGAAATTTATCAAATTAGGGCTGGAAGGATATGGAGAAGAAAACCTTAGCCGTTATTGCTGTTATCTTTGTTGTCGGGTTTCTGGCTGGCGGTCAGCTCCTGGCCAGACAGGCCGCTTCAGCCACAGAAGAGAAACTGACCATCCCCAGGCTGTCGCCTCCTCCCAAGATCGACGGCCTGCTGGACGAGGTCTACGAAAAGGAATCACTTAAGATAGAAGATTTTGTCCAGCTGTCTCCGAAGGAAAACGGACAGCCGAGCGAAAAAACCATAGCCTATCTTGGCTACGACGAAAAGAATCTCTACCTGGCTTTCCGCTGTTTTGATTCCCAGCCGAAAAAAATCCGTTGTTCCGTCACCAGCCGGGACAACTGCATGGAAGATGACTGGGTGATAGTCTTCCTCGATACTTTTGGCGAGAAACGCCGGGCTTTTACCTTTGTCCTGAATCCCATCGGCGTTCAGGCCGATTTTATGCGAGTGGAGGAAGGCGGCAACGATAATATGGATGATTCCTGGGATACCTTTTTCATTTCAGACGGGAAAATGGACGACCTGGGTTACGTGGTGGAAGCGGCCATTCCCTTCAAGAGTATCCGCTTTCCTGACCAGGACCCCAAAACCTGGAACATCGTTCTGGGGCGGAATCTTCCCCGCACTGGAGAGATAATCATCTGGCCGCGCTATTCCCGGACCATCCCCGGGCTGCTCAGTCAGGGGAAGCCTTTCATCCTCACCGGAAACCTGGAAAAAGGAAAAAACCTGGAAATAATGCCGGTCATTACCGCGGCCAAAACCGGGGGGCAGAAGATAGATGTCCAGCCCGGCCTGAACCTCAAATACGGAGCCAATTCCAACCTGACGCTCGACCTGACCGCCAATCCCGACTTCAGCCAGGTTGAGGCTGATGTGCCCCAGATTGACCTCAATCTTCGCTATGCCCTCTATTACCAGGAAAAAAGACCCTTCTTTCTCGAAGGCATGGAAATCTTCCGTTATCCGGCTATAGAAATGGTTTATACCAGGCGGATTATTGACCCGCTATTTGGAGGAAGGATAACCGGCAAAACCGGACGCTTCAGCTACGGTTTGCTCACTGCTTACGACCAGAAACCGACTGAAAGCCTGTGGGATGTTTCTAACGGGGGCGGCCAGGAAACTTTAGACCGCAAGGCTCTGTTCAACATTTTCCGGGTGAAGGCGGACGTCTTTGACCAGTCCTACGTGGGTTTCACCCTGGCCGACAAAGAAATAAGCAGCGGGGCCTGGAACCGGGTGGCCGGAATTGACGGCATGTGGCGCTTTAAAGACCGGTTCTTCTTTTCATTCCAGGCTCTGGCTTCCGACACCAGGAACGAAGAGCGCAACACCGCTCTGGCCCCGGCGCTTTATAGCGAGTTTTATTACTACACCCAGCTCAAAAAGAAACTGCACTGGGGAGCCGGCGGTTATTTCCAGGCGATGCATCCTGATTTTGAAGCCTCTTCCGGTTTCGTCAACCGCGTGGATTATCGCCTGACCGGCCTTTTTACTTTTTTCAACCTGTTCACTGATAAAAAATACCTTAACCAGGTTGACCTGAATCTCCAGGTGGCCCAGCGGGATTCCTACCGCGGCGACCTCGTCCAGGATAAATGGTTCAGAGCCCGGCTCCAGTTCCGGCTGACTGAATTCAACCGGATATTCATCAACCTGACCCGCTCCATGGAACGTTATGCCGACCTCAATTTTAACAAGACAATTTTTTATCTGGAAGGTCAGACCACCTTTCTGAGCTGGCTGCCCATCAATTTTTATTTTCAGACTGGCCACAGCATCAACTACGACCCGGAAGACCCTTTCCTTGGCTACAGCAACATCTACGGCCTGTTTCTGACCCTGAAGCCAGAAAAAAGGCTACAGCTCGGACTGGACGTCAACTGGCAGACCTACTGGAGAGAATGGGGCGGGGAGAAACTCTGGGATTACCTGGTGATCCGGCAGAAAACGACCTTTCAGATTTCCAAGACCCTGTCCATCCGGACCATCGTTGATTACAACGATTATTATAAAAAGATATTCGGCAGCCTGCTCCTGAGCTGGGTGTTGCGACCGGGCACCCTTTTCTACCTGGGAGCCGACTCCAACTACCTGCGGGATGAGTTCGGACATTATGGCCGCACCAATTACGGCCTGTTCATGAAATTCTCCTACTGGTGGAGGCTCTGATACCCTGGGTTTGAGGGGAAAATATGGCCTGCCAGATAACATAAATCGGGGCAGAGGATAGACCTCTGCCCCTCTCTCGTCTAAAATAACTCTGTGAGTCTGGAATTTCTGGCAGGGCTGCCGGAGTTTAGGGCCCTGGTAGCCAGGTTGAAAAAGGGGGAGGACTGTCTTTTTTTATCCGGCCTGATCGCCGAAGCCCGACCCTACATATATGCGCTGCTGGCCAGAGAAATTCCCCGGCCCCTGGTGATAATCTCGCCCGGGAGCATTCCGCCTCCTGAACTCGGGCAGGACACCGCGAATTTTCTCCGTTTGCTGTCGGTTAACAGGGAAGTCCAGTTCCTGCCGGCCCTGAGCGCTGAGCCTTATCTGGAAGTGGCCGCTCCCCTGGAGGCCGTGGCTTCCCGGATGAAAACCCTGCACCGCCTCCTGCTGGGCCACAGACCCATAATTTTTACCAGCCTTCCGGGACTGCTGAAGCCGGTGCCCGCGGCCGAGGACTTGAAGCAATCTTTCATCAAAATCGCAGCCGGTGATGAGCTCGACCGCAACTGGCTCCTGGACAGGCTGAAAGAATTCGGTTACGTCCATGAGGACCTGGTGGCCTCGGCCGGCGAGTATGCCTGCCGCGGCGGCATCGTTGATATCTACTCGGTCTGGTCGGAAAATCCTTACCGGCTGGAGTTTTCAGCGGACCGGGTGGCTTCCATCCGGGAATTTGACGCTTCTACCCAGAGGTCCGTAAACCGGGTTGAGACGGTGGTAATTCCTTCCCTTCATGAATTTCCGGGCGGCCCCGCCTTTCTGGAGAAATTTACCCGGCTGGCCCGCAGCCGGGCCGGACACAACCGCGACCTGGAAAAAAAACTGGAACTCCTGCGGCAGGGAGAAATCTTTCCTTCATTCATTTATTCTTCCATCCTGGTGCGGGAGCATTTTCAGCCAATAACCGGGCTGATGGAACAGCCGCTTTTTATTTTTGACGAGCGCGACCTGGTGGAAAAAGACTGGCAGGAGCGGCTGGCCGACTGGCAGCAAGCCTACGAAGAACAGGCAGCCCAATCAGCCTTCTATCTACCGCCGGCGGAGATTTTCCCGCCTGAAACTCTGGAGACCGTCACTGGCCGGGCCCTGAGCCTGGTGGAACTGGGCGAGCCGGAAGGGGAAAACTGGATTCGTTTTTCCTTCCAGCCGGTGCCGCGCTTTGACAATAAAATTCCGTTCTTTCTTCAGTACCTGAAAAAGCGTCAGGAAGAAAGAGACGTCTGCTACATTTTCCTTTCCAACCCCGGGCTCCGGGAGCGCCTGGCCACAATTTTGCAAGAAGAAGACATCCCGGCCCGTCTGCTGGCTGATTCCCTGGAAAAACCCCGCGGGGAAGAGGTCAACCTGGTGGAAGGCCAGCTGCGGCGCGGTTTCAGTTATCCCGGGCAGAAGGTATTCTTCTTCAGCGAGCGGGATATCTTTACCGAGGAAAAGGTCATCATCAGCCGGGTTCCCCGCAAGCTGTTTTTCTCCCAGTTCCAGGACCTGAAGCAGGGGGACTACGTGGTCCACACCGACTACGGTGTCGGCCAGTTCAATGGCCTGAAAAAGCTGGCGGTGGACGGCCGGGCCCACGACTTCATCGAAATCATCTACCGGGACGACGACCGGCTGCTGGTGCCGGTGGAAGACCTGAACCTGGTCCAGAAATTTTCCAGCGCCCCGGGCCTGGTGCCCCAGCTGGATAAGCTCGGCACCCAGACCTGGGCTAAAACTAAAGCCCGGGTTAAGAAGGCAGTGGAAGAAATTGCCCAGGAACTTCTGGAACTTTATGCCCGGCGAAAGACAGTCCAGGGCATCGCCTTCAGTCCGGAAGGGCAGTGGGAACGGGAATTCGAAAAGATGTTCACCTACGAAGAGACCGAAGACCAGCTGCGGGCGATTGAGGAAATCAAGCGGGACATGGAATCTCCCCGGCCGATGGACCGGCTGCTGTGCGGCGACGTCGGCTACGGCAAAACCGAGGTGGCCATGAGGGCCGCCTTCAAGGCGGTGATGGACGGCAAGCAGGTGGCGGTGCTCTGCCCGACCACGGTCCTGGCCGTCCAGCATCTTAATACCTTCCGCCAGAGGATGCTGCTTTTCCCGGTCCGGGTGGAAGCCCTGACCCGGCTGCAGTCAAAAAAAGAACAGCAGAAAATCGTAGAAGATTTGAAGAAGGGCTTTGTGGATATCATCATCGGAACTCATCGGCTGCTATCGCCCGACGTATCCTTCCACGACCTGGGCCTGTTGATAATCGATGAAGAGCAGCGGTTTGGAGTCGGCCACAAGGAAAAGATCAAGCAGCTTAAAGCCAGCATCGATGTCCTGACCCTGACGGCCACCCCCATTCCCAGGACTCTAAACCTGGCTCTCAGCGGCCTCAGGGACATCAGCCTGATAGAAACGCCGCCCCGCGACCGGCTGGCTGTCCACACGGTGGTGGCTCCTTTTAATCCAGGGCTGGTGGCCTCGGCCATCAAGCAGGAGATAGAGCGCCAGGGACAGGTTTACTACATTCACAACCGGATCGAGGACATCGACCGGGTGGCTGACCTGGTCCGGAAGCTGGTGCCAGCGGCCCGGGTGGTCACCATCCACGGCCGGATGAGGGGAGTGGAGCTGGAAAAGAGAATGCTGGGTTTCATAAATAACCAGTATAACGTTTTAGTTTCAACCACCATCATCGAGAACGGAATCGACATCCCGCTGGTCAATACCCTGATTGTTGAGCGGGCTGACCTCTACGGTCTGGCCCAGCTCTATCAGCTCCGGGGCCGGGTTGGTCGCTCCTCGCGGCAGGCCTACGCCTATTTCCTGGTGCCGCCGCTGTTTGAGCTGAGCCCGGAGGCCCGGGAGAGGTTAAAAGCGCTCAAGGAGTTCAGCGAACTGGGCTCCGGTTTCCGGCTGGCGGCCCGCGACCTGGAAATCAGGGGGGCCGGAAACATCCTGGGGCACAGGCAGCACGGTTTTATTGAGGCCGTCGGTTATGAGTATTTCCTGCAGCTCCTGGAACGGACCATCCGGGAACAGAAAGGCGAAAAAATTGAGGAAGTCAAATGTGAGGTTAACCTCAGGGTTGATTTTCGCATCCCGGAAGACTATCTGCCTCAGGTTAACCTCAGGTTAAACCTCTACAAGAGGTTATCCAGTCTGGAAAGCCCGGAGGAGGCTCCGAAAATCAGGGAGGAAATCCAGGACCGGTTTGGCCCCCTGCCGGCTGCGGTTGACAACCTGTTTCTTTACGCCCTGATTAAATACTATGCCCAGCAGACCAGACTGAAAGCCCTGGACCGGACCGGACCGCGCCTGGTGGTCAAGTTCCCGCCAGAAGTTCATTTCCGCTGGGACCGGATGCAATCACTTCTCAAGCGTTTTCGGGGAAGCGTCTCCCCGCTGGGATTAATGACCTTTAATTTACCGGCTGGAACCGACAGGGAGTTTCTCAGTCAAACCCTCCTTATATTGAAGGAGCTCTCCGGCTATACTATAATCAATTGAGAATATTGAGATTATCGATGAAAAAAGCTGTTCTGATCATGCTGTTCCTGGTATTGCTGGGGGCTGCACTCTATTTTGGCTATGACTATTTTAAGGATAAGCAGAACACAGAAAAGACCGCCAGCCAGGCGGGAAAGCCGGTGCTGCGGGTGGAAGAGCAAACCTATACCCTGGCCGATTTTCAAAATTATGTCCGGATTCTTAACCCTGAGGAGCGGGAGCTTCCGGCCGAAGCCCTGGCCCTACTTTTTGAGCAGTTTGTTGAAGACAAACTGATTCTGTACTCGGCCAGGAAGCAGGGCCTGGAACTTACGGGCGAGGAAAAGGAAGCTTTTCTCAGGCGGATGAGTCGCGATTACCCGGCAGAAGAAGGGTTGACGGAGAAGCTGGCCGCAGACCGCGGCCTGGAAGAGAGCCTGCTGGTGGAAAAGTACAAACACGAAAAGATCCGGGAGACAGTGGTGACTGACGAGGAAGTGAAGAAATATTACGAGGAAAATAAGAAGGATTTCCTGGCCCCGGAGCGGGTTAAAGTTAGCCAGATCCTGGTCAGTTCCGGCGAGCAGGCCATCAAGCTTCGAGAAAAGCTGCAGAGGGCGGGAGAGGAGGAATTCAGGCAGGCGGCCCGGGACTATTCTCAGGCTCCCGATGCCTACAAAGGCGGGCTGATGGGTGTTTTTAAGCCGGGTGAGCTGCCGGACGACATGGAAAAAGTCATTTTTTCCCTGGAAGAGGGCCGGCTATCGACCGTTTTTCAGTCGGCTTATGGCTACCATCTCTTCCGCCTGGATAAAAAATATTCGCCCAGCCTGCTGAGCCTGGAAGAGGCCAGTCCCCGCATCCGAAACCTTTTGCTGGAAAGGAAAGTTAAAGATATAGTGACTCGGGAAGTTGAGGAGTTAAAAGCTACTTATCACTGGGAGGTTTTCCGGGAAAACCTGCCTTTTAAGTATGAAGGGAATTAAAATGATTGTAAAAAAAATATGTCTGCTGCTGCTGGTCATGATGACCGTCTCCCTGCTGCTTCCAGGAGACGTGGTGGAGGAAATTGTGGCCATCGTCAACGGGGATGTCATCACCCTGTCTGAATACCGGGAGCAGTTCAACACCACCGTTCAGATGTTAAGAGCCCAGCTGAGTGGGGAAGCCTATTTCAAGGAGTATGAGAGGCTCAAGGATACGCTTCTGGACATGATGATAACTGACCTGCTGCTGCTGCAAAAAGCCAGGGAGCAGAACCTTAACGTCAAGGAGCAACTTAAAGCTACGATTGAAAAGATAAAAGAGGACAACCACCTTTCTTCCGATGAAGAACTGATCCGGGCCATGAATGCCCAGGGCATTGATTACAATGTCTGGGTCCGGGAGCTGGAAGAAAATCTGATGCGGCAGGCGGTCATCTATGTCGAGGTTGACCGGAACATTGTCCTGAACGATTCGGAAATAGTTTCTTATTACAAGAAAAAGCCGGAAGAATTTATCGTCCCGCCTGAGTACAGGATAAAGGCCATTTATCTGTCCAGCGCCACCAATCCCGCCTACCAGCTGGAAGAAAAGAGGAACGTCATTTCCGAGAAGCTGAAAAGCGGGACAGCCTTTGAAGACCTGGTGGCGGAATATTCAGAAGGACCGAAAGAGAACGGTGGCGACCTGGGCTTCTTCAAGAAAGGTGAACTCGACCGGAACATCGAACAGGGCATAGAGAAGCTCAAACCGGGGGAAATCTCTTCCTGGATAGAAGCCAAGAACGGCTGGTATCTGGTCAAACTGGAAGAGAAGAAAGATAGCTACCAGAAAACCTTTGACCAGGCCCGGCCGGAAATCGAGCAGAAACTTTACCTGCAGATCAGGGAGCAGAAAATCAACGAATATGTTAAGAAACTAAAAGAAGAAAGCTTTATCAAGATCCTGAAACCCAACCCCCTGAACCTCTGAGGTCCGGGCTCCGAAATGCGCCTAGGATTAATCTTCAGGTGACAAAAACGGCCGCGGCCACGGCAGTCGTCCACAGCCCTCTGGCTCCGGCGGCCACCTGGGAGATGCTCCTGGTTCTGACGGTCAGGTGCTCATTAATCCGGTAATAATTTTCCCGTCCCCGCTTGAAATTATGCCGGGAATAAGCCTGGCCCAGCTTGGTGGCCAGCATCTCGGCTGCCAGCTCTTCGGCCTGGGCCCCGGCTTCTTTTTCGCTCTCACCGAAACCTTCATGCTCCGCCAGGTAGCCGTATTGCTCTTTATCCTGGGGGATGGCCAGCCCGATGGAAGCGGAAATCAGCCGGTGGGCTTCATCGGTGGAGTTTTCGCTCATCACCAGGAACACCACCTGTCCCGCCTTGAGTTTCTTCAGGCCTTCAGCCCGGCTGATGAGCTGGCAGTGGGGCGGGAAGATGCTGGAAACCCGGACCAGGTTAAAAGGAGAGATACCGGCTTCTCGCAGGGCCAGCTCGAAACTTACCAGCTTCTGCGGGTGCTGTCCTTTACCCCGGGTGAGGAAAACCTGCCTTGGTAAAATTGTCTCCATCTTCGTCATCCTTTCGTTTTCAGAACGCAAAGGGCGGGTTTTATTTTTTCCCTTCTTCTTGCTTTTCGACCACCGGCGTGACCACCTGGTCTTCTTTGAAATCTATGGTCTTGGAAACTTCCCATTCGCCAAGCAAGACGAACTCGGAGCCGAAGGACCGGGCAAAGAGTCTGACCACCACCGGCTTCCAGTAAGGATTATTTTTGAAGGAGTCCAGAGTCTTGCCTTCAACGCCGTAATTGCTCTTGAGGGTGATGACCGGGCTGACCTGGCCAGGCAGAACCGGCTCCTTACGGATGGCGGCCAGGAAATTGTCGCCCAGGTTCTTGGTTTCATCCTTGAATTTGAAAATGGCGTTGAAATTGACATAGGTCAGCGGCTTGTCGCTGATGTTTTTAACCTGGAAGGAAATAACCGGTACCAGGACCAGTTTTGGCGGCCAGGCCCGGTATTCCTTGCTGACCCATTTGGTTTCTACATTTATGATTTCCATGGAATTCTTGAGTTCTTCCGGAGTCATTTTTTTGCAGGCGGGCAGTAACAGGCTGGAAACAATAAGGCTCAGCATCAAGGCTGGGATCAGTATTTTTTTCATGATCATCCTCCTTGAGGATACTTTTCTTAAATAGTATAGCAGAAATGCCCGGGTAAGAGTAATGATGATTCAAGCGGCAACGCTGGTTTCGGGGTTGTGGGCAACCTGTCTATTTCTTGACCACGGCTGAGACCGGGACCAGCTGCACCCCGAATTCGGCCGTCCGCGGCAGATAAGCCTTCAACACTTCCAGAGTTTCCGGGAACGGATGGCCAATCCCGATAGCCTGACCGTTTTTCCTGGCCTGGTTGAAGAGTTCCAGAATCCGGTCTTTGACCCGGCTGCGGTCTTCGTCGGCGTCGAGGAAAACCTGCCTGGCGGCGGCTGGCACTTTTTTCTTCAGAGCCAGTTCGTAGGCCACCGACCTGGGGCTGGTCCGGCTGTCCAGGAAATACAGGTTTTTCTCCTTGAGGAAAGAGATGATGATTTCCATCAGGTCTTCGCTGGCTGTGGCTTTAGACCCCATGTGGTTGTTAAGACCTCTGGCCTGAGGCAGGAGGCTAAAGTCCCGGTCCAGAATGGACCTAACATCCTGGGGGCTCATGGTAGTCGTAATCAGGCCTTCGGCCCCGGCCGAGCTTAAATGGTTGTTAAAGGCTTCAAGCGGCAGGTGAATAATGACTTCTAGCCCATTCTTTGCTGCCAGCTCGGCGCATTCGCTGGCCAGGCTGGAGTCGGGCAGCACGGCCACTGTCAGCGGGACTTTAAGGTTTATTAATTCCTGAAGGAAACTGAGGTCTTCGCCGATATCGTCGATGACTACCGCCACCATCCTGGCCGGTTCTTTCTTTTCGACGGCCGGGGCCGGTTGCGATTTAAGGGCCTTCCTGGCCTGGACCGGGTCCGGGTAACGGAAGACCAGCCAGCCCCTGGTCCTGGAATTCTGCATCAGCTCGGCAGTGACCAGAACTTCTCCGCTGGCGGTTTTTTCTTCCCTCAGTTTGGTCTTGATGCCGGCCTTCTTCAGGGTGGCCAAGAAATTATCTTTTAATCTTCGGTAATCGCGGGCCGTAGTCCTGGTTGAGATGTAAATCAAGCCCTCGTCAGTCTTCTCTTCGACTATGGCCTCAGACGGCAGACCGCTGGCTTCCAGTTGCCGGCGCAGGAATTCAGAAAGGGCCGGGGGTGAGGTTAAGGGGAGCCGACGGTTGGCTTCAGTGGTGGCAGCCAGACGCCAGGGAAGGTAGTAAATCTTCTTTTGCTTAAAATTCAGGTAGTCAAGCCAGGCAGCAGAAGTAACAGCCAGGATAACCATTACAGCAGATAGCCGGGCCAGTTGATCGACTAAATCCCTGGGCTTCCTGGTTTTTTCCTTGGCCGGGCGCATTACTTTTTTGAGGCAAGCAGGTTCAGAGTTTTATCCTGGTAAGATTTATCCATTTTTTCTGAATAGGAGATTCTGGCATCCAGGGGCAGGCTGTTATCCCAGAGCCTGGTTCCCGATTTTAACGAGAAGACGGCCGTGGTCAGCACCACCAGGCTGCCGTCTGATAGGGGGTAAGATTCCTGGAGGCCGGCCAGTCCCGGTGTTTCCAGGCCAATGGTCTGGGCCCTTTTCAGATCTTTAAGAACTCCGGCGATAACTTCTGCCGGACCACAGGTGGCCTGGTTGACCCAGACAAACAGCCTGAGCTGCGGGAAAGCCGGCTGTTTGGGACAGGACAGGGGCTGTTTCTGGTTCCGGCTTTCCAGGTAGCCAGCTTCTTGCTCTCGGACGAAAAGATTTATCAGTTTACGGGCCTCTTCATAATCGCCGCGCCAGCAATCCCTGAGGTCCAGGACCGCGGCTTTAGGGGCCGGCCTGGTTTTCAGCCTGGCGGCCAGGGTGCGACTGACTTCCCTGGTCAGGCCTTCGTATATGGAGGTGGGGTGGAGGATAACCAGGCCCGAAGGGCCTCCTTTGAGGTTAAGCGAATCTTTCCAGCTGAAATCCCGGTTGACTTCGAGCTCCAGAGTTTCGCTGCCGCGAACCACCCTCAACCTGACCGGCTGCTGGCCGTTGACTCCCGGTTCGGCTTCGAGCAGAAGCCTGGTTTCGAGCAGGCTCAGGGTCATGGTGCTCCGGTCGTTGATGGCGCTGATGTTATCGCCGACCTTGAGACCGGCGGCGGCCGCTGGAGAATTTTCTGCCACGGCTATGACCATGGGGAACAGGCCGTATTTTTTGAAAATTACCAGGCCGGTGTTCCTGGCCGGTTCTTTCCGGTTGAGAAACCTGGTGGCCAGGTCTTTATCCAGGTAGGCGCTGAGGGGGTCGAGAGAGTTTACCAGGCCCCGGTAAGCGCCCTCGGTAATTCTGACGGGGTTTGGTTCCTCCAGGTAATCGGTCTTGATCAAGCTCATGACCGTGCCAATGAGGTCGGTGTTGCTGGGACTGAACTGGGGCAGCGGATTCTTGGCCGGGAGAAACTTTCTGTCGGTGAGCAGCATGACGGTCAGGAGTAGAACTACAACCAGGAGGTAAACATTAAGCTTGTTAAATTTCATATTACTTTCCAGTTATATCCGGGTAAACAACCAGTTAAATCCAGTAAATTCTATCATCTTCTCTTCAGCCATTGCAAGGGATCGACCGGCCTGGTCTTGTGGCGGATTTCAAAGTACAGGCATTCGCCCTTGAGAGAATCGGAGTCTCCCACCAGAGCTATGGGCTGGCCAGCTTTGACCAGGTCGCCGGTTTTTACCAGGAAGCTGGCGCAGTGGCCGTACAGGGTGTAGTAAGACAGGCCGTGGTCGACGATGATCAGATTGCCGTAGCCCTGGAAATAATCAGCGAAGACCACCCGACCCCCATGAACAGCCCTGACATTCTTGTCCTGGCCGGAGGGAGCAATTTCCACGCCATTGTTGACCGTGACCGTGTTGAACCGGGGATGCTTTTCCTTGCCAAACCTGGTGATGACCCTGCCGGTGACCGGCCAGGGGAGCTGACCCTTTTTCTCGTAGAGGGGAATAAAGGGTGAGGGCAGGGAAATTTCCTGGCTCTGCAGCCTTTTCAGGAGCTGTTGCAGCTGTTCTGAGCTTTCCTGGAGTTCGGCCACCATCTGCTGGTAGGTGGATTTGTTCTTCTTGATTTCCGCCAGCAGCTTTTGGGTTTTGCTCTCTTCCTCAGCCAGGCGGGTCTGGTTGGCTCGGGCTTGTTGTAAGAGAGATTCAGCCTCGGCCATTTTTTCCCTAAGCTCTTTTTCCAGCAGTTGCATCTGCTCGATAGATTTCAGGTAGCTGTTGATGGCCTCACCCTGGTACTGGGCCAGGAAGGTAAGGTTCTTGCTCTCCCGCAGGAAGGTCTCAAGGTTGCTGGCCCGCAGGAAAAAATGCATGAAATCCAGCCGGCCGAAGCGATAAAGGGTGACCAGGGTTTTCTCCACCGCCTCCTTTTCTTTTTCCAGCGTCTTCCGGGCTTCTTCGACCTTTGTCCTGAGCTCGGCCAGCTGGTGGTTGACCAGAGTTCGCCGCAGGTTCAGGGATTCAATTTGGTTCTGGAGGACTCTTTTGTTCAGCCTGATTTTTTCCAGCGAAGACAGCAGTGAACTTTCTCTTTTCTCCTCTTCCTGCAGGCGGGATTTCAGCTGGGAGATTTGGCGGTTGATCTGTTCGAGCCTTTTTTCCACGTCGGAAATGACCGATTCCTGGCCTTGCGCCAGGGCGGCCGGTTCGGATAGAATAAAAGTCAGGATGAAAACCAGGGCTGGAAACAACGGGGAAAAGAGTCTGCGAGCTTTAGCGATGGCCATAATAGAGGCAAGATTCATTCTCTAATACCTAATTATTTTTACCATAACGGCAGCCGAAGTAAAAGAAAAGCCGGAAAGCCATGGATAAATTTTCTGGGATTAAGGTCGAGCTCAGGGAAGTTGCTCGCAAGCTGAGCCAGGTTGCCCTGAGTTCGGTGCGGCCGGCGCGCCTGGTGGAAGAAAACGTCCGGCGTGATGGAAACACTCTGACCGTGGGCGGGCAGAAATTCAACCTGTCTGATTTTGAAAAAATTAATTTAATCAGCTTGGGCAAGGCCGGGGTTCCGCTGGCTGAAGCCCTGCTGCCGCTGATTGAGGACCGGCTGGAGTCTGCGGTAATAACCGGCAGCCAGGATTACCGACAGCAGGGAAGACTTTTTTATTTTCCGGCGGCCCATCCGCTGCCCGACGACTGGAGTCTGAAGGCCGGCCAGAAAGCTTATGAACTGGCCCTGTCTTTAACTGAGAGAGACCTGTTGCTGGTGTTGATTTCCGGGGGCGGTTCAGCCCATCTCTGCCTGCCGGAAGAAGGCCTCAGCCTGGAGGATAAAAGGCAGCTGACCGGGCTGTTGCTGAAAGCCGGGGCCGACATTAAGGAATTGAACACAGTCAGGAAACACCTTTCCCGCATAAAAGGTGGCCGCCTGGCCAGGGCTGCCTGGCCGGCCCGGGTGGTCAACCTGGTAGTTTCCGATGTCATCGGCAACGACCTGGAAAGCATTGCTTCCGGGCCAACCTGGTATGACTCCACCACTTATGCCCAGGCGGTGGCTGTGCTTGAGAAATATTCCCTGTGGCCGTCCTGCCCGGAAAGCATCAGGCGAGTGCTGGAAGAAGGCCGGGCTGGATTGAGAGAAGAAACCGTCAAAAAAGGTGACCGGGTGCTGGAAAAAGTCCGGTCGGTAATCATCGGTGATAACCTGAGGGCCCTGTATGCGGCCAAGGAAGCAGCCAGGCAATTCGGGCTGGAAACGATCATCCTGACCTCAGAAGACCAGGGAGAAGCCCGGGAAGCGGCCCGCAATTACCTGGTCAGACTGCAGGAATTCAGCCGGAAGGTGCGAGAGCAGAAGCGGGCTTTCTGCCTGCTGGCAGGCGGAGAGCTGACGGTGACGGTTAAAGGGCGGGGTCAGGGCGGTCGCAACACCGAATTTGTCCTGGCCAGCCTGGTAGAAATTCTCGGACGGAAACAGGATTTCGAGGGCTTTGACTGGCTGGTGATGAGCCTGGCCACTGACGGCCGGGATGGCCCCACCGATTCGGCCGGAGCCTGGATCGGCCCGGAAAGCCTGGAAAGAGTCAGGCGTCTGAACCTCTCCCCGCTGTCCTATCTTGAAAATAATGATTCCTACCGCTTTTTTGAGGAGGCCGGGGGATTGCTCAAGACGGGTCCTACCGGAACCAATGTCATGGACCTGAGACTGTTCCTGCTGGCCCCGCTTCCGGAGTGAGGTGGCCGTTAAAGTTTGGCCGGAAGTTGAAATCTGGGGTGGAAAGGTATCATAATAGAGGCATGGAGATGGGAAAGATGAAGGAAGAAAAGTGGACGAAGGAACTAAACCGCTATTTTGAAGACCTCAGGATCATCGAAAAATGCCAGCAGGAAGCCCGCGAACATTTTGATCAATTCTGCGAATTCATAGTGGAGCCAGCCTTTGAGGCTCTGGAACAGGCCCTGGAGGCCAAGGGAATTAAAGTTAAGTACGACCGGCGGAAGAATAATTTCATCCACCTCCAGATTAATTTCCCAGACAGTAAAATTGATAACTTTCATTACACCATAGTCCTGCCGCCCAACTCCATAGAGCTCAGGCTGCTGCTGAAAACCGCGGGGCGCAAGAACAAGAAGGCGCCGCTGGTGGAAAGAGAAAGGCCGTTTATGCCAGAAGTGAAACCGGAAGATGTTCTGAAACTGAGCAAGGAAGATGTAATCGTCGATATAATTCAGAAACTTAAAGAATTCAATTATGCGGCCAGAACCAGTCCTGATTGACCAGGAATAAAGGCCGCCTCAGAGCTTTTTCTGCCTGATCAATTCCAGAATCTTGAGCAGGTATCCGTATTCCGGGCGGTCGAGGGTGTTCTGGCTGACGTACTTGAAGCGCAGGATTCCTTTTTCGTCAATCAGGTAGACGGCCGGAATATTCTGCTCAACCTGGCTACCTCCCCAGGAAGTGGTGAACAGGCCGAGTCCTGAGGAAACCTGGTGGTCGGCGTCTATGAGGACCGGAAAGGGCAGGGGAATGTTGTCCGGGCTGACCATAAAATCTTTGGGGAAAATCCGTCGGTAGCGCTCGACCGATTGTTTCCCCTTTTCATCCAGCTGGTCCAGGTTTTCGGGATACTTCCAGTTCTTGATTTTGGTCATCTGTTCGGGCAGACTTTCCAGCCACAGCTTGACCGTGTCGCGGGGGTAGGGCAGGACAAAAATGATTTCCAGGTTGTATTTCTTGCGGAGTTGTTGAGCTTTTTCCAGTTCCACCAGCTCCACGTATTTGTAGTTGCAGATAGTGCACCAGCGGTCCGGGGCGGCATAGCCTCGGGGGAAAATCAGCATTATGTTCTTGCCCTTCAGCCCGGAAAGGCGGACTTCAGGACCCTGGTAAGAGGGCAGGGCGAAATCCGGCATTGGTTTTTCCAGCAGGGCTGGCCGGAGCTGCTGTTCCTGAGCCCGGATAGTGGATGTTATCAAGAAGGAAGAAAAAATAAGACCGACTGTGAGAAAAATTGAGATGGCAGACGTCTTTTTCATTGCAGGACTCCTTTACCGAATAGAAATAATTATAGGCTCAAAAATACCTTCATTTCCAGAAAATAATTGACTTGGACAGTAAAAAATATTATTAAAATCGGCAGCCGTTGATGGAAAGAAGGTCAACTTCCTTTTTTGCCGGGGGTGTCTTTAGGAGCCTGGTTTCTTTAACAATATTTTTGGTGCTTTCTGGCCTCCTGGCCTCCGATGATCGGACTTTTTCTCAGGCCAGTGGCCTCGAAAGAGGAATCCGGCTGCGGGAGCAGGGCCGCTATGAGCAATCGCTGGAAATTCTGGAAAAGGAAATCAACAGCACTTATTCCCAGGAAAATCCCGGTTATAGGGGGCGCTGCTGGCTGAATTTGGCCCTGGATTACTGGAATCTGGGGGAAGTCAGCCGGGCGGAAAACGCTTTCATTTATGTGTTGGCCCTGGTAGGAGAAATCAAGGATGAAGGTCTCAGGGATTATGCCCAAACCGCCCTTCATATAATTAAGCTTTATAGAGAGGGTAAAGCTTTTAGAGAGAGGAAAAAGCTCAAAGAGGCTGAAAAAATATTTTATGAGGCCATCAATCTTTCTAAACGAAATGAGATGCACGAGTTTACCCTTAAATGTTTAAGGCAACTCTCTTTTGTTTTTTGGAATGGAAATGAACTTGAACCGATCTTGGGGCTTAATGAAGAAGCCTTATATATATCAAATAAACTTAATAACTTTTATGAACAAGTCAGGTCTCTAAATCAATTAGGTGCATATTATTTTTATAAAAAATATATATTAAAAAGTCATGATTACTTTGACCGGGCCCTGGTTCTAGCAGAAAAAGAAAAATTATTAGCCAAGGACTCTGTCATTCTGTTTAACCTGGCCGTCACCAGCTCTCAGCTCGGGCTGTATGACCTATCCGAGCATTATATAGAACGTGCGCTGGAGTTCTACCAGAAGGGTGATGATCTGGCCACCACCATTTCTCTATTATCGCAGCTGGCCATTTCTATTCATAAGAAAACCAGGATGAATGGCTCTCTTCCCAACAGGGAAAGACCCCGGGAATTGTTGTCCACCGCCCTGGAACTGAGCCGTCAGGCTGGCCTGAAATACCAGGAGGCCGAAATGCTGAATAACCTGGGGTTTGTTCTTCTTGAGGTCGAGCCGGAGAGAGCCAGAAGGCTTTGCCTCCAGTCCTTGAAGCTGGGAGAGGAGCTTGGAGAGCAAAAGGTGATCGCGGCTTCTCTAAATAATCTGGCAACCATGAGTTTTAGGGAAAATGACGTCAACCGGGCGCAAGAGCTATACAGCCGGGCCCTGTCTGTTGCCCTGAAAGTTGATTATTGGCCCGAAATCTGGACGAATTACTATGGTCTGGCCAGATGTCTGGAACAGCGCGGCAACTATGAAAAAGCTTTCCAGACTTATCAGAAAGCGCTGGAAGCCCTGGCTCCGGTCAGGGATAGTATTACCTTTGACCTTTACCGTATCGGGTTTGACCGGGGTAAAAAGGATGTTTATGAAGGGCTGATCAGGTCTCTGGTGAAATACAGGCTGGGGCACCCCGGATACAGGGCAGATAAGCTTGTCTTTTCGGCCCTAAATAACATCAAAGCTCGGGTTTTTATGGAAGAGTTGAGCCGGTTGTCTTCAGGCCGGGAAGGGGATAACCAGGTTGAGGAATTAAACAAAATAGACCGGATGATAAGTGATTTTCTCAGCCAGGCGGAAAAGGTCCAGGATGAAACCGCTTTCAGCCGCCTGGCAGAACTGGAGTACAGATATTTGAGACTTCGCGAGCTCAATGGTCAGGGCCAAGCTGCCCTGAGCAACTCCCGGACTACCATGCCTGGCCTGGAACAGGTGCAGAAGGAGGTCTTATCCGGGAACGAGCTGGTTCTGGATTTTTTCCTGGGGCAGGAAGCCTCTTACTGTTTCGTTATCAGCCGGGATCATTTCCGTATTATTCAGCTCCCGGCAGAACAAGAAATTGAGAAATCAATAAGACTTTACATAAAACTTCTGGCCTCACCGGCAGTGGCTGAAGAAGACCTGAGAATGGCCGGAAGGAGAATAGGACAGCTCCTGCTTCCGGTTGAAGACCTGAGGTCGGAAAATTTTTCCACCCTGATAATTATTCCCGATGGGCATTTGAATTGGTTGCCTTTCGAGGCTCTTATTGTGGATGATCCCAAATATCCAGAAGGCCAGTATCTGGTGGAAACCCATAACGTCTATTATATCCCTGCCCTGGCTATGGTTAACCGGCCCAGGGTTGACAACCAGGTTAATGGATACACCCGGGAACTTTTAGCCTTCGGCAATCCCTATCACAGCCGCTGGTTTAACAATCAGGTCAGGGCCAGGATTTATTTTGCCGAAGGAATACATCCTGACCCTGATTTCCACCTGGGCTCTTTGCCCTTTTCTCAAAAGGAAATCAAACAACTTGTCAAACTTTTCCCCGAGAATAGCTGTGATTTGTTTCTCAGAAATAAGGCCAGCGAAGAAAACCTAAAAAGTGTGAACCTCAGTCAGTATCGGATTATTCATTTTGCTTGCCACGGGTTGATTAGCGAGAAATTCCCCCAGCGTTCATCTTTGGTCCTATCGTCTTTCAAAAAGAGCTCTGAAGACGGGTTTTTAACGGCCAGGGAGATTTATACCCTCAGGCTTAATTCAGAGTTGGTAGTTTTGGCTGCCTGCCAGAGCAGCCGGGGGACGATCGAAAGAGCTGAAGGGGTTATCGGCTTGCCGAGAGTTTTTCTGCTGGCCGGAAGCCAGGCAGTCATATCTTCTCTGTGGTCAGTTAACGACCGGTCTTCTCAGGAATTAATGCTACAATTCTACCGCTCCCTGCTGGACGGGCAATCCAAAGATGAAGCTCTGAGGCAGGCCAAGCTACAAATGATCAGAAAAGGGAAGTCCCATCCATATTACTGGGCTGGTTTTATCCTTACTGGAGACGCCAGAAGTATCTATTGAGACACCAGCCGGACTTTTCGGACTGGCGATTCGCTGACTTTATCCTGGCCGCTGTAAATCAGGAGCTGCCAGAAGAAATATTGATAATCTTTCATAGCTTCCAGAACTTTATCGGGTACCAGTACCGCCGTTTCTGAAAGTAGAGGACTTTGCCAGAGAAGATACATATTTTGATCGTAGACTTCGACCCGGTACTGGAAGTTGCCATCACGGGGTTTCCAGGCTAACCTGACTAAGGCTGGCTGGGGCCAGTGGACCTCTTCAGACAGAACTATTTTGTTGGCTGCTTCGCTCCGGCGTTCTTCAGTCAGAGTGTTCCAGTAGGTTATCCCCAGATATAAGAGTGATAGGAGTCCCAGCAGCAGAACAACAGCCGTGGCTGTTTTCCACCAGGTAACCGAAGAAGTAAAAACTGAGATCATTTTACCGGCGGGCCCTGGTTTGTCCCGGGCCATTATTTTGCTCAGCCTGTCGATGAAGGAACGAGAGCCTCTGAGCAGCTCGAATTCCCGCTGGCAGGCCGGACAGGTGATGACGTGGTCTATTATCCTGGCTTTAATTTCTGCGGGGCAATCAGGCTCAAAAGACTGGCTGAGTTCTTCCGGGCGGGGACAGTTATGGCGGGGGACCGGGCCTGGCGGTTCCGGTTCCCGGTTAAATAATTCTCTTATCTTAGTCTCGAAGTCGTTCATGCCTGAACCCCATTTCTTTAAGGATAGCTTTTAAGTCAGACAGACCCCGGTACAGCAGGTTGCGGGTCTTGTCCTGGCTATAATTCAGGTAAGCTGAAATCTCCGGCAGGCTCATGTTGAGCAGGTAGAGCTTGACCACAATTTTCCTGGACTCCAGCAATTGGTCAGTGGCTTTCAGGATGTATTCTTTCATAGAACCGGGCGGATTCTGGTAGCGGTTGGACCTTGGCTCAAGTTCTGAGATCAATTTCTGCTTTTCCGAGGTGTAGAGCTCCTCTTCTTTTCTGACTCTCCGGATCTGGTCGATCACTGCCGACTCCACAACTTTCTTTATATAAGACGCCGGATTATGGATATTTTTCTCGTGGTCGATGACTTTCCAGAGTTTCAGGCTGATTTCCTGAATCAGGTCGTCAGCATCCAGGCCCAGTTTTTCCAGGTTATATCTAAGTACCAGGGAGCGGATGAAGGCCGAAAATTCCTCCATTATTTTCTCAAATTCCCGCTCTTTCTTTTGACGTGAAGACATCGGCGTTTTGCGAATCAATTGACAATTATAATAGATGATAAAAGTAATGAAAAATTCTCACAGCTAACAAAATTTTTTGGGGCGAGAGAAAAGTGGGACTGATCAGTGGTTCTTTCGGTTATTAAAGAATTTTTTTCTGAAAATAAAGGCCCCCAGGGTCAGCCCCAGCAGAGATAGCCCGACCACCAGCGGCGTCCGGTAGCCAGGGACGAACATTCTCAGGTCTCCGTTGCCGTTAAGGATAAAGGGAGCCCAGTAATAAGGGTGGGATACCACCCCGGACTCGACCATTTCCAATTTAACGGCTCGCAGGGCTTCGGCCGGGCTCTGCGATTCTTTAAGATGCAGGTAAAATCTTTCCATCAGCTGGGAGGCTACCTGGTCGTTGACCGTCCAGAGACTGATCAGCACTGAAGAAGCGCCGGCATAGAAGAAGGCCCGGCTGAGTCCTTCGACACCCTCGCCGCGAATGAATTGTCCCAGCCCGGTTTGACAGGAGGAGAGAACCACCAGGTCGGCGTTCAGTTTTAGGTTCAGGATTTCCCTCATTTGGAGGAAGCCATCTTCAGCCGGGTCGTTGTCCAGGGTCATAACAATGGCTGAGCGGGCTGGCTTCTGGTCGTCGATTAGGCCATGAGCGGCAAAGTGAATAATACGGTAATCAGCCAGGTTGGCTCTCTTAACCAGGTCTTCCGAGGCCTTTTCTCTGGTCAGAGCCCTGGATTTAGGGAGCTGGCTGGTTATCCGGCGGACTTCTTCCTGAGAGTACCGGAGCCGGTAAAATTTCATATCGGACAGGCTGTAAAGATCCTGGAAGATAGTTTTGGTGGATAGCTCGGCATATTTTTCTTCCAGTTCGCCGTAAAAAGGATCGCCCACTGCCAGCAAATTGTTGGAGGGTTTTTTGCGGTTTTTCCTGTTCTGTTTGTGAACCAATTCCTTGAGGGAAGAAAGAGAGGGAGCATAACTTATGGTGAAATGCTTGATCAGCCAGTCTGCGGGCTCGGCCATGACCAGGGTTTCAAAAGGCAGGACGGTCAGAATATCATCAGGGATGATCAGTAATTTTTTGAGACTGTTTTTCAGCCCATTCTCCAATCCGGGTTCAATCAGGGCCTTGTATAATTCATTCCCGCTGCCGAAATCCTGGTTGTCGGTGTCTGAGATGGCCCGGCGGTGCCGGCTGACCAGCTCTCTCAGTTCTTTCTGGCTGGGAATCGGATAAACCTTCAGCCCTTTGGGACTCAGGCAAAAAGCATAAGCACTTTCCTTGCCTACCAGAAAGGCAAAAATGGCAGTCCGGCTGTCGATAAACTCTTTCCGGGCCTGGTCATAGCTGATAATTTCGGGATAAGTTAGATTGGCAAAAGCCGGGTTTCTGGAGCGGATCTGCCGCCGGACGTTTTCCAGCTGTTCCTCCAGGAGTTTTACCTGGTCCAGGAGCCCGGACCTTTCTTTCTCTTCGATGTCCGGGGTTATCAGGCGAGTGTAGATCCTGGAAAGGTCGCTCATCAGCTCTTTTTCTTTGTTAGCCAGCCTGATGTCAACCGGGAATTGCTGGCTGACCTTAGAGACCTCAATGCTTTCCAGGAAGGCCCGGGCCTTGGCTCTCTCCATGTAGTTGAAAGCCTGAACCAGGGAAGGTTGCCTGGACCCTTTTCTTTCCAGGTTAATTAGAAGGTCAGTCAGGTTGTGATAAGCATCGAGTCTTTTGTCTGTTCCAAAAAAGCTGGCCTTGTCTTCTTCGGTCATCAGCTGGCTGCGAAGACTTTCTATTATATTGATGGAGTTCAAGTAATAGAACCTGGCCTGCTCGGCCTGGCCTTGTTTTCTAAGGAGGTTGGCTTTTTCTAAATAGCTCTCCCAGAGTGTCCGGTTTTCATTTTCGGACAGGGCCAGGTTGATGGCTTTATCGTAAGAAAGAGTTGAATTTTGATAGTCTCCCAGTCGGGCGTATATTATGCCAATATTGGTATAGATTGAGACCAGGTAGCTGTTGAGCTTCAATTCTTCGGCCAGGGTCCTGGCCTTATTTAAATAATAGAGGGCATCCAGGTTTTCTTCCAGGTGGGCTTTGAGTGAACCGAGATTGTTTAGGGTTATCACTTCAAAATTCTTGTTACCCGTCCTGGACGCTGCCATCTGGGCCTGGGAAAAATATTCAAAGGCCCGGTCATAGTCTTCGCGAGTGCCCGTGGTCAGGCCCTTCTTAACGTAGCTAAATCCAATGCCGATCAGGGTAGCGGAATAATAGGGATTATCTTTATCGCTTGATATTATCTTCAGAGCATGGCTCAAATATTCAATAGCTTTGTTAAAATTGCCTATTTCATTATATACAGTCCCAAGATTGTAATAGACGTCGAAGGCGTCCTCAGGCAGACTATCTTCGTTAATAAATGAGGCGGCCTGAGTGAAATAATCGATGGCTATGTTCAAGTTGGCATTGGAATAATAAAAATGGCCCATGTTGTTTAACGCCAATAGTATTTCGACAGCATTCTTCAATCTTTTGGCGATGGCGCTGGCTTCCAGGTTTAATTTGAGGTAGCCTTCTTGATCATTTAGGTCCAAGAGACAAAGGCTCTTGCGCCTCAGGCATTTAATCTTTAGGGTTTCGTTTTTTATCTCATCACAGAGAGCAATGGCATCGTTCAGGATTTTTATGGCTTCATCATGGTCTTTATTCTGCCTCAGGTCTTTAGCCTTATTGAAAAGATCTATTGCTGTCAGCGTTTTCTGGCAATAGTCAGCTTTAACAGAGTCTTTCGTTTCTCTGGCTAAATCCAGACACTGAGAGTACCTTTCTGCGGCCTGAGCCAGCTGTCCCAGACTGGCGTTGGTCTCGGCTAAGTAGAAAAGAAACTCCTTTTTTTCTTCGGATATTCTGGCCAGCTTCAGGCTTTGCAGGAGCAACTTTTGGGCCTGTATATATTGCCCATCGGAGATAAGATTCCGGGCAGAAGATAATATCTGAGAGAAGCTTTCTAGAGGTTTATTAAGAGCGGGCCTGGATTGGGGAAAAATATTAAGGCTAAGGAGACAGAATAATAATGCTGTCACTCCAGGCTTAAGACCTTTATCCATAAAGGAAATCCTCCCCTTAAATAAACCAGTTAAGCAGACTTTTGTCAATTGCTTGAAGGGAGGATAGCAGGGGTGAGAAAAAAGCTCTTTTCTCACCCCTATAGGTGAGGAATTAATGATTCTCGGTTATCTTGGCATCTTAATCTCTATCATGACTGGGCTTGGTCCCGACCTGAATCTCAGCGGTTGGCTTCAGGCTCTTTTTGACGGTGGTGCTGGTGCTGGACTTGCTGCCGGTATCAATAACAGAGCCGAGGAATGGGAAAATGGAGACCAGCAGGGTCAAAGGTTTCTGGAGGATCAGACGATCATCCTTGGAAATCCTTTTTTCAGCGGCATACATAGCCGGCACCAAACTAATGGTGAAAATCAGGCAGGCCAGGATGGCAACGATTTTAATAAAAGATTTACGCATGGTGTGTACCTCCTATAAGCTTTTCAGCCCGGAGGAATGACAGACCAAGAGGGAAGGAAAAAGTAAAGACAATACCCCCTGACTCTCATTCTCATCCAAGGCGCACAAAAAATGTAAAACTTTATTTAGTTTTTGTCAAGTATTTTTTTATCCCCGGGAAAAAATAATTTTTACCCTGTTATTTAGGCGAAAAAGAAGGCTATTTCATACTCTGCGGTCTGGGGACTGTCTGAGCCATGGACGGCGTTTCTTTCCACCGAGAACCCGTACAGGCGGCGCAGGGTCCCCGGCTTGGCCTGTGCCGGGTCTGTGGCCCCCATAACTTCCCGCCAGTGCTTGATGGCATTCTCCTTCTCGAGCAGCAGAACCACCACCCGACCTGAAGACATAAAATCGGTCAGGCTCTCGTAAAACGGCTTTTCCTTGTGGACATAATAAAATTTCTGGGCTTCTTCCTTGGTCAGTTGCAGCATTTTTAGCCCCAGGATTTCGAAGCCCTCGTCTTCTATTCTCTGAATGATTCTTCCCACCACCCTTTTCTTGACGGCATCAGGCTTGATGATGGCCAGCGTTCTTTCTACCATTATTAACCTCTTTCCAGAACATTCTGGACCGCAGGTCCGGAAACTTAGATATACTTCAAAAAAAACCGGCGGTCAACTGCCTGGCAATTAAGTTATGGCCATCCACTCCTTCTGCCTTATGCTGCCTTATGGTCTTTTCCCTGAAGACGAACCGCCCTTTTGACTTCTACTGCCGGTGACAATAAAATAGTGAAATCATGGACAAAGACCCCAATTCTTTTGATTATGAACTTCTAAAAAAATTTTGCCTGGAAGAGCTCGGGCTAGATCTTTTTGGCGTGGCCGACATCAGAGAAATTCGCCAGACATTCGCTTTATCCCCCAGCCTGATTGGGCGTTATGATTATGCCATTTCCCTCGGGAAAGAGGTCTTGCTCTCAGTTCTGGATGATATCCAGGAGGCGCCGACTTCACTCTATTTCCATCATTATCGCCAGCTTAATGCTTATCTTGACAGAGCGGCCCTGGAGCTTTCTTCCTGGATAAGTGCCCGGGCCTACCTGGCTTTGCCCGTGGCGGCTTCGCAGGTTACCGACTGGAAAAATCAAAAGGCCCATCTCTCGCATAAAAAGATTGGCCAGCTGGCCGGCCTGGGCTGGCTCGGCCGGAATAACCTTCTGGTCAACCCGGTCCTGGGGGCCCGCTTCCGGCTGGTCACGGTTCTAACCAACTGGCCGCTGAAAACGGACACCCCTCTTCCTTTCGGCTGCGGCGATTGCCATCGCTGTCAGGCTGTTTGTCCTGCCGGCGCCATTAAAGATAACCAGGCCGATTTTGACCACCTGGGCTGTTTCGCCAAGCTGAAAGAATTCCGGGACAGGGGTCTGGTTGGTCAGTACATATGCGGGATCTGCGTCAAGGCTTGCTATGGAAGCCGGCGGCTGGAGGATATGGTCTCCAGGGGGAAAAGCAAATCTTAAGAAGCTTGGGCCACAACGCGATTCAGGCTGATTCCGGGGCCTGACCTGGCCCCGTTGTTACCCTTCTCTTATTTCGCCTTATCTCTTCCTGCAGGCTATCCAGATCTCCGTCTTCAACCCGCTGGCACTGACCCGGGACGGGTCGGGGTCAAGATACCTCTCCAGGATGGGACCGCTCTGGGCATACCCGTTGGCTTCCAACCATTCCTGCATTTTCAAGATGGTTTCGCCGGCTTTATCATAAGGTCCCAGGTGGACACTGACAGCGACTGTGGTAAAAGACCAGACTTTCTTCTCCAGCGGAGCAAGAACCTGCACCTGTTCACTTATCGGGAAGCCGATTTCCCAGCGCATTTTTTCCGGGTCGGTCAGTTCGGGATCGCCATAATAGATGCCGACCATCGGACCCGCCGGCAATATATTCTGGTTCTGCATGTGCTGCATCAGCTCGCCGATTGTAGATTCGATCTCGGAGAACGAACCTTCGCGGCTGAGACAACAATAAGCGAAAGGCTCAACCGTTCGGATTTCAACCTGCCCCGGCGGGGGCGGTTGTTGCTGTTTTGATGGTAAAAAAGCTCGGACAAGGCTCAGACTGAATACTAACATCAAGATAGGAACAAAGATAAAATTTTCAAATTTTCTCTTTTTCATGGTTTCTCCTCTGCCTAGTTCAAACTTATCTTAACATTTTAGTCGCAGCGGATAAAGTTTTTCATGCAGAAGGCCCTCATAAATGACCTCTGAGGCTGACCACGACCCTTATAAGAGTGTGATAATAAAGTAGTTAAAAATGGGCCAAAAAATTTCCCTGCACAAAAAATGTGCAAATTACCACAACTTATTAATTTTCAGCTATCTGGGAGATTTTTCATCCGGGATTTCCACAAACTTTTGCACAGTAATTGTGGAAAAGTTTTTTTAATGCACTTTTGGCGATTAATTTTCTCCTCTGATTAAGAAAATTATTTGGAAAAGTTAGCGCTGCCAGAAATTCAGCCAGCATTTTTTTAATCAGTAAATAGGTGTTGTTTTGATTAAATTCAAAATTACCGGGACGACTTCTCAATCATTTTTTCTTAACGTAACGGTCAAACCAATCGATCATTTCTGCCAGCACGTGAAGTACTGATTCCCGGGCGGCATAGCCGTGGCTTTCGTAAGGCAACATTACCAGCCGGGCGGTCGCTCCAAATCCTTTCAGGGCAGCGAAGAGTCTTTCCGACTGAATGGGAAAAGTGCCGGAATTATTATCCGCTTCTCCGTGAATCAGCAGAATCGGCTCGTTGATTTTATTGGCGTACATGAAGGGTGAGACTTTCAGGTAAAGGTCCGGGGCTTCCCAGAGAGTTCGCCGTTCGTTCTGGAAACCGAAAGGGGTCAGGGTGCGGTTGTAGGCGCCGCTTCTGGCAATCCCGGCGGCAAACAGGTCAGAATGCGCCAGCAGGTTGGCCGTCATGAAGGCTCCGTAGCTGTGTCCGCCAACTCCCACCCTCCGGCGGTCGGCGATTCCCATCTGGTCCAGGGCATCGATGGCCGCTTTAGCGTTGGCCACAATCTGGGGAACAAAGGTATCATTCATCGTTTTCGGGTCCCCGACCACCGGCATCTGGGCGTTGTCCAGCAGCGCATACCCCTGGGTCAGGAAGAAAAGCTGGCTGGGACCGCGGTAGAAGGTAAAACGATAGGGGGAACCACGGACCTGGCTGGCGGTGGCCGGGTCGTTATATTCCATGGGATAGGCCCAGACCACAACCGGCAGTCTTTCTCCCTCTTTATAGCCCGGCGGGAGATAGAGGAAACCGGAAAGCTCCAGCCCATCCTCTCGTTTATACTTAACGAGTTGCTTCCTGACAGCCGTAAGCTGCGGGGCCGGGTCGGGGAATGAAGTCAGGGCTGTTTTCTTCCTGGATTTCAGGTCAACCAGGTAGTAATTGGGCGGAGTGGTCGGCGATTCAAAGCTGGTAATGATTCTGTCTCTTCTGGTTCCGACAAAGGCCACAAAAACCTCATAGACGCCTTTCTCGCAGCGGAACAGCCTGGTTTTCATCAGAGTCTTAAGATTGAATTTATCCAGGAAGGGTCGGTCGCCCTCGGGCGAAGCTCCGTTTCCGCTCAGATAGATAAAATCGCCGTCCTGCAGGGCGATACTCTGCCCGGAAGAGGTGCTGACCATGACCGGGCGGCCCGGGTCGTTGTACTGGTCCTGGGAACTGAGGTCAAAGATTTTTCTTAATGCTCCGGGATTGGCGGCATCAAAGTAATAGGTGGTCCGCCAGCGCTTTTTCCACTCATACTCAGTCACCAGCCCCTGGCCGGCTTTCCCCAGCCAGATGATTCCCTGGAATCTCTGCGGAAGCCGGAAGAGCTCGGCCGGGTCCTGGGCGAACGGAGCTTCCAGGGACAGCACCCGGTCCCTGTGGGTAGCGGGTTTCTCCGGGTCGCCGCCATCCAGGGCTTCTACCCAGGTCAGGCTGGCAGGTTTAAGGGGCTGCCATTCAGGCGAACGAGGCCCGGCTGGCACCCCGTTGCGCGGGACTTCTTCGGCGGCCGGAAGGTCGGCGATTATCTTTACCATCTGTCCCCGGCTATCCCAGATTTCCAGAGTGTGCGAAAAAGAAGAGAAGGGAACGCTGTAGGAGAAAGGCCTCTTGATTTTCTTCACCAGGAGGAATTGACCGTCGGGCGAAGGATTGACATATTGATAAATCCCCGGCGGCCCGATTCTTTCCAGCTGGTTCGAGGCCAGGTCCAGCCGGTAAACCTGCACTGTGGCATAGTATTCAAAGAGTTTTTCGTCGTAGGGCGTGCGCAGCAGGTCCTGGAAGGTAGCCACCTGGGCAAATTTCCCGGATGTTTCCTGAACATTCGGCCCGACAGGAACGCGCGGGGCCCTGGGCTCCGGGCCCCGGCCTTCAGGGTTGGCCGTAATCAATAAACTCCGGCTGTCGGGCATCCAGGTGAATCCGTCAGAAATCACGGCATTCATTTCCGGGCCGAAAAGTTTCCGGGTCTGGCCACTGCTCGCTTCGGCCAGCCATAACTCCAGGCCGTTGTCCAGGTGTCTCAAGAAAGCCAGGTATTTTCCGTCGGGCGACCACTCAGGCTGGCTGTATCTTGGTTCTTCGGGCAGGTTAACTGTTATTTCCCGACCGCTTTTTATATCTTTAAGGACGAACTTGGTGAAGAACCTCAGGGTCTGACGGCTGTTATCGTGCGGGGTGATTCTTGTACCGGCCAGGCGGTAAAAGGGCCGGCTTAATTCCTCAATGGACGGCATGGCCTGGTAATAGCTGAGCAACATGGTCTGGCGGGAGGGGTCGAAGCTGACCTGCGGCAGGGGAGGAGCGTCCAGGATATCAACGATTTCCTTGGGCGGGAGCCGGTATGGTTCCTGGGCAGAAAGGTGAGATATGGACGAGGATAGAATCAATAAGACGGCCAGGACTAAAGTCAAAAATGGTGATTTGGTTCTTTTCACTTTGTCCTCCTTCTTTTTCATCATTTTCATCATTGAATTTTGAATGAAGATATTTTTATAGGATATTAAAAAGGTCAATGCAATAAAAAAATAGGCAGCGGGCAGGTTGAGACTGACAACCGGGCCTTAGCCACGGAAAATCGTTATCGAGTGTGGACAGGAATAACGAATATTGAAAGAGAAAAAAGAGTCAATAGAAAATAGAAATCAAAAAATGCCGCCTTTATAAAAAAATAACCGAATTGACGATGACAGAATTACGGCGCTTGATTCTTGATACCAGGGGAAGACAACCCGCCAGCTGCTGGAGTAGTCATCAATCCAGTCGGGTGACTTTGATTCTCCCGGTAATAGCCACTGTGACCTGGTATGCCCCCTTCTCGTTTCTGATGTTTATGGTAGCCAGGCCGGAGACCGTCCCCTGGGGATAAAAGACGGGTGAATTATTGGCCGACACTTCCACTCCTTCCAGCAGCTCCCGGCTCCTGGTCAGCCAGGTTGCTTTCTGGCTGTCATATTCGGCCAGTTCACAGACTTTCTGGCTGAGACTAACCCTGACCGGAAGCTGGCGCTGAACCGAGCGGAAACGGGCCAGAGAGAGGCTGGAATGAATTTTCCTGACGGCCACTTCCAGCTGGTGCTTTTTATTATTCAAGCTGAAAGAAGAACCGATGAGCACCAGCACGGCCACAATCGACAGAACCACAGTTGTTTCCAGCAGCGAAAAACCTGGTCGTTTCTTTGGGTTCATCTGGTTGACCTCCATTCGAGTATTCTGAGGTGGCTGAGGTGAAGCAGGGGTATTTCGGAGTAAACCTGGAGGTCCGGCTCGGAAGGTGAAGGTGGTCCGGCCGCCGGCAGGTAGAACAGGTTGAGTTCGGTCCGGCCCGGGTTGATGGCGGTGGCGGCCAGAGAACCGATCAGTTCCAGTTTCTCACCCGGCAAATCTGCCTTGAGACCCTGTCCGCCGGCGATGAGGCTGGCTTCGATTATTCTTTTTTGGTCTGAGCCGCTGACGAGGTTGATCCCACCGTCGGTCAGTTGGTCCGACTGGAAATCCTGACCGGTAGACCAGATTATAAGCTGCGATTGTCGGCTTTTCAGGTAGGGCAGTCCTTCTTTCCATTCTAACCCGTCGGAATATAAGTTCGAGGCGACTTCCAGCCGGCCGGAGCAAACTATGGTGATTTTTACACCGCTCAGAAAAGCCGGGCACCCGTTCTCTGTGTCCCCTTCCAGAAAACCATCGCTCCCGGAACAACCCGACCTTAGTGACAGAACCTTCCCGTTGACCATAACCAGCGGAATCGGCAACTCGTTAAAATCCTGATTACCAGACGGCGAGAGGAAACTGGACCTGGCCGTGGCCGGGTTGAACCTCAGCAGCCAGCGGGATTCTTTTTGTTGGAACTGGATAACCTGAGAACCGCTATCAATTCCCAGCAACAACAAGTCCAGGTCACCCTGGACGTAAATTCCACCGGGCCCAAGGCTATCCTGGACCAGATGGATTCCTTCGGGGATGGGGTCATTTCCGGGTTCCAGTCCCAGGGCCTGACGCAAGAGCCAGTTGGGGAGAGAGGCTGGCTTTAAGATTTTGAGGCCGCGGGCCAGAAGAGGCAGGGCTTCCCCGGGAATTAACCTCTCTGATACAGTTTTAATCTGAGGCAATGGTAGATTCTCGGGCAGAAGCGGCCTGATTCTTATTCTGGCGGCGGCTGCCGGCTCGAGCCCATCTTTTTCAACCACGGCCGGCACCTGGTTCAGGGGCAGGTGCCCGGCGAGCAAGACCAGTTCGGATTTGACCCGTTCTGACCTTAACCCGCCTGGCCCCTGCACCTGGCCGGTGGCCTCTATGTTAAACCCGAAGGTTGCTTTCAGGTAATGCTCGCCAGAGTAGAGCTCGCTCAGGCTGGCCGAGGCCGCTGCTTCCCAGCTCATGCCGGAAAATTCGTCCTGTGTTTTAAATGAGGCCGCTTCCAGGAGAGGCTGGAGCGCGGCCAGCAGGCTTTTTTCAGGAGCCTGCTTTATCGCCAGCCAAGTTTCTGCCTTAATTTCCGGTTCATTGAAAGCTTCTGCGGCCCGGACCTGCATCCGGCTCCAGGCCTCTTTGAGGCCGTTCTCGGCCGCGTAAGAACTCAGGCGGCTGAGCTTCCTGAAGCCATGGGTTTGCAGGAAAAGCCTGGAATTGATGAGCAGCCCCATTCCCAGGGTTAAGAAAACAGCCATTATCAGGAGGCAGACCATCAGGGCTGAACCGGGGGGCGACTTAAGAATTAAAAGGTCAGGCGATAAAAGTTTGCCCTCCGGGCGGCGACGATGGAATAAGCAGGGGCTCACCGCCGGCCAGCGACTCAACTCCGGCAATTTCTTTTTCGGCTGCTTCAACCGCACTTTAAAAATTGAGACTCCGCCCTTAATTTTTTCTAAGATTTTTCGGATAGAGCAGCAGCTCGTAATCATGACGTTTCACTCCCGAGGCCGCGGTCAGCCTGACTACGGCCAGATTTTCTGCGGGCCCGTAAGCGGCCCTGAAGGAAATAACCCCTTCCATCAGCGGCTGACCCGAGGTGTCGTTGACCTTTCTCCTTAGAATTTTCTGCTGCCGGTCTGGATAAATTTCAATTTTTTCCAGAAGGAGTAACAGGCTGCGGTCGGCAGCTAAGGAAAAAGCCAAAGCTGGCGAAACCGATAGCCTGTTTCCGGAAACAGCCAAGACATAGGTTAGCTGGCCCGAGATTCCATCGGTCAGGTAGAGGGCCCGACCTTTCCGCAGTTTTGAGGCCAGCCCGGGGAGAAGCTCAATCAGGACGAAATCCTGCCCGGCGACGGCATCGGCCTGCAACTGCGTTCTGACCTCGGCCGAAAAAATAATCAGGCACTCGGCGCTGGCCTGGAGGGGCAAGAAATTTTCACTGCCAGGTAAGGTCGGGAGGCCGGCTCCGGCGGTCTCCAGGTCTTCCCTGATTTTTTCCAGGGCCACGGCCGCGGCCAGGCTCGACTCCTGTGTTTCTTTCAGCCGGAAGAAGACCTGCCTGGCCTGGGTGGAAATTTCCAGGGCTGAAACCAGAATTAACAGGCTGAGGCTCAGGCTGATCAGACATTCCAGCAGGGTAAATCCTGGAGATTGGCTCTGGCCAGAACGCCGAGAAGGCTTAGCTGCTTCATGGTCTCTTAAACCAACGAAGCTGCTGGCGGGAAGCCGGCGTTGCCCCGAAAGCCTGTGCCCTCTAGGCATCCTTATCTTGCTTGATGTGGTAAACCTGCTCGCAGCGGCGAATGAGGTCAGGCCTCTTTTCTTCCGAAATTCGGGATTTTGTGACATAACATCACATCGGGGAGATGGGCCCCACAGCCTGGTAAGCCTGCCCACTTTGGCCGCGGTTATCTGAAGCCATGGGATTAAGCCCCGCAGTTTATGAAACAGAATCAGGCTGTGGCCCGGGCCTGAGTTGGCGCCTTCATTCTTAGCTTCAAGCCCCTTTCTTGACCGGGGGCGATTGAGCCCTGATTGTCCAATAATACATAAAATATATGAATGTTTGTTCATATATAGCTTCATCCGGCCTCCTCCCGCTTAGAAACCGAGCGATTCTGACCTCAGCCAGCAGGCTCTGACCGGGGGACGACTGCCGAAGGGAGCTGGATACAGGCTGACCAGGATTTTTTTCAGGTCAGACTGGCTTTCGCTTACCTCCCAGGTCAGGAGAAAAAGGCGTCCAGAG